>CETB01099739.1_pt1 | contig 67245 bp, 69 predicted proteins | sample 356381 | NCBI WGS metagenome assembly CETB01 (sample SAMEA2622545, study PRJEB7988) | marine metagenome | biome: marine biome (ENVO:00000447); feature: deep chlorophyll maximum layer (ENVO:xxxxxxxx); material: "saline water (ENVO:00002010), including plankton (ENVO:xxxxxxxx)" | depth 155 m | reverse complement strand
CTTAAACAAAGACCTAATGGAAGACCGAATATAGAAACAGATTTTGAAAAAACCTCTGAGGATTTACCAGAAATAAATTTTGGAGAGATTTTAATTGAAACTGAATATTTATCATTAGATCCATATATGAGAGGAAGAATGAATGCTGGTCCATCTTACGCATCTGCCGTAGAAATAGGTGATGTCATGGAAGGAGAAGTTATTGCAAAAGTTATAAAATCAAAATCTAAATCATTTAATATAGGAGATATGGTTAATTCAAAAATAGGTTGGCAAAAATATAAAATTCTTAGTGAAAACGAATTAAAATCAGGAATTATAAATAAAATAAATATTTCTAAAGAAATGCCAATTACTTATTCTTTGGGTGTTTTAGGTATGCCCGGTCGAACAGCTCATCTTGGATTTTTTGAAGTATTAAAACCAAAACCAGGTCAAACATTGGTAGTTTCAGCTGCATCAGGGGCAGTAGGTTCATTAGTAGGGCAACTAGGGAAGATATCTGGATGCACAGTTATTGGTATAGTTGGAAGCGATATGAAATTAGATTATTGTATAAATGAGCTTGGATTTGATTATTGTTTTAATTATAAAACTCAAAATATTGATTCTGAATTAGGTAAATTAGGTCAAGATTATGTAAATATGTATTTTGATAATGTTGGTGGAGAAATATCTGATGCAGTAATGAATCATTTGGCAGTTTTTTCAAGAACTGCAGTATGTGGACAAATTGCTAATTATAACGCAAAAACTCCCCCATTAGGACCAAGAGTAGCAAGAACTATGCTTACTAAACAATCTACAATGCAAGGTTTCATAGTCTTTAATTTTGAACATAAGTATCAAGAAGCGATGGATGATATGACAAAGTGGATAAAAGAAGGAAAAATTAAGTATAAAGAAGACATAAATATTGGATTTGATAATATTCCACTTAATTTCATGAAATTATTCGACAGTGAAAATTTCGGTAAATTACTAGTTGATATAAAATCATAATTTATAATTTGTAAGTTAATTTACTAATTAAAAATATTTATCACAACAAATAAGATAATATTAGAATAATTATTTTAAAAAAATGGAATAGGAAGATTTATTATGAACTTAGAGCCACCAAAAGGTAATTTAGATACAAAAAAAACTTATAAGGCTAAAATTGATACAGAAAAAGGTGAAATAGTAATACATTTATATTCTGATCAAACTCCAATTACTTGTGAAAACTTTATAAATCTTTCTAAAGCCGGATATTATAATGGAACTACGTTTCACAGAGTAATTCCTGGGTTTATGATTCAAGGAGGGGATCCTACTGGAACAGGAGCAGGAGGGCCTGGTTATCAGTTCAATGATGAATTTGTATCTTCTCTAAAACATGATTCTGAAGGAATTCTTTCTATGGCTAATGCAGGGCCAGGAACAAACGGGTCGCAGTTTTTTATAACACACGGACCAACTCCTCATTTAGATGGTGCTCATACAGTTTTCGGTAAAGTTATAAGTGGAATGGATGTAGTGCTAAAAATTCGTGAAAGAGATCCAATGAGTGATCCTAATCCTGGAGATATGATTAATTCTATCGAAATAGAGGAAAAGTAATTATTTTATTATGTGATTAATATTGCTCCAATGACAATCATAGAAATGCCAATTAATTTTGGTTTAGAATAAGTTTCACCTAAAAATATAATTCCTAATAAAGCAGCATAAACAGTAGAAATTTCTCTTAATGGAGCAACTAAACTTACGATTGAGTATTTATAAGCGTATAAAATCATTGGATATGCTACTCCAGACATGACTGAAATTAATATTACAAATTTAATATTATTTATTAGAATATTCTTAAAGTGCTTAATTCTCCTGTCAAAAAAAATAACTGAAAAAATACCTCCTGTAAAAGAAGATATTGAGAATAAAAATAAAGGATTAACAAGCTGAACAGCTAGACTATCAATTAACGTATAAATTGTAATAGTAATTCCTATTAATAAAGGGGTTAAGATATTCATAACATTTGATTTATTTATACTCAAAAGATCCATAAAGCTAAGTGTAAAAATTCCTAAAAATACAACTAAAATTCCAAATATTGAAAATATATCAATATCATCTTTGATTAGGAAAATACCACATATGGGAACTAAAGCAACCGCAGTCCCTCTAGAAATAGGATATACATAAGATAATTGACCATGTTGATATGCTTTACCCAAATAATAAAAGTAGAAAATATGTATAAAGCCAGATAATAAAGATAGTAATAATCCTAATAATGATATTTGTTCTTGAAGTAAGAAAAAAAAAGAAAAAGGTAACGCTATAAGACCACTGAAAATAGCTAATAATTGTATGAATTCATAGGGATAATCTGACTTCTTAATTAAAAAATTCCATAATGCATGAATAAATGTAGAAATTAAAACTATAGCAATAATAAAAAATGACATTACACCAGTATACTCGAAAATATAAATGTTGAAATTGTGGATATTAACGACAACTAAGGAGAAATTATGTTCTTAATTAGAAGAAAATGCTTTACAACTAGAGATAATGCATGGAAAGTAGCTTCAATATTACAAAAAATTTGTACTGAGTATGAATATCAAGGTAGAAATAAAGCAACAATTTATGTTTCTGGATTTTCAACACCTGCAGAAGACTATTCTGTAAGTGCAGAATGGACACAAGAAACACTTGATGCAATTGTTTATGAAAATGTACCAAATAATATAAGAGAAAAATTATCTTCTGAATTAATGAGTTTAGTTGATTTTTATGAGATTGAATTTCATGAGGTAGTAACAGAAGAGAAACTAAATCAAAGAAAACTATAAAAAAAAGCCCTAAATAATAGGACTTTTTTTTATTGCTCAGACCTCTGGGGGTTATTTTTTAATTTTATTTCAAAATATAATAAATCACATAGATAATTTAAAACGCAATTAACTCAATATGAAATCTTTAGCAATAACAGGGAATGTTGGTTCAGGAAAATCATCTGTTCTTAATATTTTAAGTCGTAAATCAATTGATACATTTGATTTAGATAATATTGCTAAGTCTATTTATAAAAATAACAAAGAAGTAATAAATAAGATTGACAAAATTTTTCCTAGTTATATCACTAAAAATAATAAAATTAACACTAAAGAATTAGGAAAGTTAGTTTTTGAAAATCCAGAAATGTTAATTTCTCTTAAGAAAATAATTTGGCCTGAATTAAGAATCTTTATTGAAAAAGAAATTTCTCATTCTAGTAAAGATTTTTGCGTCTTTGAAGGAGCGGTAATTATAGATGCTAATTTCCATAAAATCTTTGACTATATCTGGATAATAAAAACAGATATAAATTTATCTTTAGAAAGAGTTATGCAAAATAGAAATTTTTCAAAAAGCCACTACTTGAGTATACTGGAAAATCAGATAAAAACTGAAAAGATGGTAGAGATACTAAAAAAAGATAAAATTAGTTATTCAATTATTTGTAATAATTTAGATTTAATTTCATTAAATAAAAAAGTAGATGTTGAACTAAAAAAGATAATTGAATAATTTTATTTATATTTATCATATAAAAATTTTGCAACAGCAATATCTTGCATAGCTATCCCTAATGATTCATATAACGTAATATCATCATTTTTTTCTCTTCCTTCTACTTTTCCAGATATTACAGAAGATATTTCATTTATATTATTCCAAGAAATTATCCCTTTTTCAGTAGCTTCTATTAATTCCTTGGACTCTATTTTAGCTTGTTCTAAATCATCACATGTAACAAAGTTAAATTTTCCTATTGATTCTGCTGAAATTTCTGAGCGTAACCAGCTATTACCACCTGCTGCATTTATATGCATACCTTTAGATATTTGCTCTTGTTCAATTACAGGTTTAGTTGAATTAGTAATTAGGCAAACTATATCTGAATTTATTGTTGCCTCTTCACATGAGTCTGTTGCTATAATAGTTTTGTTTAAATTATCAGACATTTTTTTTGCAAAATTTTCTCTTTTATCTTTTGATCTTGAATATATCTTTATTTCATCTAAATTAAATTGTGAATTAATAGCTTCAAGTTGGGTTTTAGCCTGAAATCCAGAACCAATGATAGCTAATTTTTTGGAATCTTTTCTAGCAAGATATTTAGAAGCTAGTCCAGAAGCAGCACCAGTTCTAATTTGACCTAAATAATTTGCTTCAATAACAGATAATAAGCCTTCTCCTTCAGTTGAGTAAAGTACCACTACAAATGTAGCTTTTCCTTTAGTAACTACATAGCTTTTGTGGCCCGCAATTCCTTTTTCTGGCCATGAAGCTGCCATAAAATGTAAATTTCCACCAGAATAACTTGTTGGTAGTCTTTTTCTAGGTGAATTAAAACCCTTACCATTTGATAAAGCTTTCATAGACTCATCTAACAAATTAATAGATGTCTTAACATCTAAAACTTCTTTTACTTGATCTTCGTTGATAAATATAGTCATTACATAATATCCTTTAGTGCTTGAATAAATTGATTTACATCACCAGAATTATTCCATATATGAGGGGTAACTCTGATTGCTTTTTTACCCCTAGAGCTAATATAGACATTTTTCATAGCAAGATTTTCAACAAAGTTTTTAGGTATATTATTCTTAAATCTTAATCCTAAATAGTGCTTCGCTCTATATTTATTTTCAATACTCGTAAAACCCATTTCAGAAGCATGGCTAATAATTTCCAAGTTTAAATTATTAGAATGATTGTATATATTATCAACTCCAATATTTGTTATAAATTTTAGAGAAGATTCTAAAGCAGGTATCAAATGAAAATTACCTCTTTGACCAAAATCAAATTTTCTAGCATTTTCAAAATTATAGTCATTATAAACAGTCATATCAGGGACAGAATTATCGATTGGCATAGGAAATTTAGACATCCAATTATGCTCTAGCGGCAGACCATTATGATACTTTTTATCAATATATGCTAATCCCAAACTATAAGGACCTAGACACCATTTATATCCTGAAACAACCATAAAGTCAGGCTTAATTTTTTCAATATCAATTGGCATTGCTCCAACAGATTGAGTACCATCAATAGCAAATGCAATATCTTTATTCTTAAGATAATTAGATAATTCTTGCAGATTAATAATGCCTCCATCAGTCCAGTGGCAATTAGGTACTGAAACCAAAGCAGTATCATCAGAGATATTTTCTAGAATAGCTGATGTCCAATCATCATCTAATGGCCTAGGAACAAATTTTACCATACCATTTTGTTCTTCAGCTATTTTCTTCCAAATCCAAACATTTGAAGGAAATTCTTCATCTAATAATAATATTGTTTTCTTTTTAGATAATTTGAAATTTTTAGCAAAAACTGCAAAACCATAGCTTGACGATGGAACAAAAAAAATAGAATTATTATCTGAGTTTATTAAATTAGCGAATATCTTCCTTGTATTTTCAGGTTTTTTATAAAAATCTTCCCATTGAATTTTCCAAGATCTAGATTTAAGTTCAAAACCTTCTGATCCACTGAATATTGAAGACTTAGGAAGAAGTCCCATATAAGCACTATTTAGATAAGCAATATTGTTATCTAAATTAAATTCATTTCTAATTTTATGAAGATCTAAAGTCATTATTATATTTTAGCTTATAGTACATAATTAGATAGGTCTAAGTATTAGTGTAATTTTATAATTGACTTACCTCACATTAAAACTCTAAAATTATCTTAATTGATACTTAGAAAGTAAAAGATATGAGTCTATTCAACCTAACAATAATTTTTCTACTCGTAATTCTTATTTTTTCTATAGCTGGTATATCATTCTTATTTTTTATAAGATTTTCTAAATACTTTTCAGCAATGAAATTCAAGGAATTTGCTGATGATACTACCGAGGGTGTTGAAAATAAAGTTAAACAATTACTAACAGAAAAAGATAATAAATTTTCAAATGATTTGAAGCAAGTAAAAGAACTAATGACTAAACAATATGAAACTTCATTGAAAGAAACATTAAATCTAATTACAACAAATAATGAACTAAGAAAACAAAATAAAAATACTGAAGAAGCAATAAATGTAGCAAAAATTGAATTTAGTAAATTAACAAATGTATTATCAGGTAGTCAGACTAGAGGGCAACTAGGTGAATTAATGGCTGAGGATATTTTTAGAAGTGCAGGTTTTATTAAAGGTGTTCAATATGAAACACAACAAGTGCTAGAAAATGGGACAAGACCTGATTTCACAATAAATTTACCAGAAAATAAAGTAATTCATATGGATTCTAAATTTATTTGGGAACATTTCCAACCCCTAATAGAAGAAAATTTAGAACAAATTGATCTTGAAAAAAGAGAAAAAAAATTTTTTGATACTTTGAAAAAAAATATTATAGATGAGGTAGGCGATAAGTATATTAATACTCAACAAAATACCTTAGATAATGTTATAGTTTTTGTTCCAAGTGATCATATTCTTTCATATATTTATGAAAAAAGAATGGATCTTATTCAATATGCTCAATCTAAAAAAGTAACAATAACTTCACCTGGTAATCTATTATTAGTAGTTGGAGTTATAAAGGAATTCATGAAAGTAGTTACTATAGGAGAAAATCAATCTCAAATTATTTCAATTTTAGAGAAACTTCAAATAGAGTGGGATAAATATACTTTAGAACAGGGAAAAATTGAAAGAGCATTGAAGACAGCCTCAGTAGCTCAGGATCACTTAATGGGAAGAAGAAAAAAGGCATTAGATAATCAATTTAAAGCGGTGCATCAACTAGAAACTCAGTTAGACCAAAATCCAGAAAAAGCTATAGATATAGACGCATTACAAGAAGAAATAGAAGAAGAGATTCTTTTTGATAGTGAACTAGAAAAATCTGACGAAAATGATAAACAAATGTCATTTGATAACTAAACTAGTTTTGATCTAGAATTATTTACTACTTGAGGGTTTATTATATTTTCTGGAATTTTATTATTTAGTACTCTTATAACTTCTTCGCATGTTCTTCTCTGCAATTCTTCACTAGAAGCTTTTGAGAAAAATGCAGTATGAGGTGTAATAATAACATTATGATTATTAAATAAAGGGCTCGATGGACTATCTGACATATCTTCAATTACATCAAGTCCAACTCCTCCTAAATGTCCATTACTGATAGCATTAGAAGCTGCTTCTTCATCAATAAGCCCACCACGAGCACAATTTACTAGAATTGCAGTATTTTTCATTTTTTTGAATTCTTTATATGAAAATAGATGATGTGTAGAATTAGTTAATGGAACATGAACAGTTATAAAATCTGATAATTCTAATAATTTCTCAAAAGATACTATTTCTACCCCTTCTATTATATCTTCTTCTTCTAGTAATGGATCATAGGCTATACATCGAACTCCTAAAGAGGCTATTCTCTTTGAAATAGTTTTACCTATCCTTCCAAAACCAACTATACCTAAAGTAGATTCACTTAATCTTAGTACAGGTATATCCAAGCTTAAGTTATTCCAACCTCCTTTTCTAACCATTGACCAATGATCAACAATTCTTCTGTTAAGGCTTAGTATCATTGAAATTGCATGATCTGATACTTCTTCTAAACAATAGTCAGGTATGTTTGTAACAACTATTCCTAATTCTGTACACTTATCTATATCGATATTGTCAACACCTATTCCATATCTTGAAGCTACTTTACATTTTTTAGCTGCTTCTAGTATTTCTGAATCAATTTCTTTAAAACAAAAAATTATTGCATCTGCATCAGGAACTTCTGATAGTAATTCTTCTCTTGATAAATTATTACAATCAATAATCTCAATACCATGATCGTTCAAGAGTTTTTTTTCTATTTCTAAAGACGGCCATACATAATCAGTGATTAATACTTTATTTTTCATTTATTCCCCTAAATTGATATCTCTTTAAACTGACAACCTTCAACAAAATAATCAAAAAATTCTTCTTTAGTCTCTAATTCAAGATGATTAATTTTAGTCACTTGTTCTAAAAGTTTTTTTCTTAACATATTAGATAATAATAACTTTGTTGCACCTTCCAATGCAGAATTTCCTATTTTTTTTATTCTTTTAGTAGGATAATTAAGAATAAAACCAATGTTTTTTGCTCTTTCAATATCTATATAATTAGCAAATCCTCCAGCTAAATAAATTTCATCAATATCTTTTAAATTTATTCCAAAATCTTTAATTACTAAAGCTTGACCACAAACATTAGCAGCCTTAGCTTGAGCAAGATTAGAAACATCTTTTCTAGATAGCATAACTTCATGATTTTTATCTAATTTAACATATTCTAAATCTGAATTAAATTTACCAAGACTATTCATGAAATTATTATCTTTCATTTCAGATAAAAAATCGATTAATCCTGAACCACAAATACCTAAAGGTGATGAATCTCCAATTGTTTTATAAACATACTTATTATGGTCCCACTTAACATTTTCAACCGCTCCATCGTAACCAGGCATGCCATAAGTTATTTCACCACCTTCAAAAGCAGGTCCAGCTGGACATGAAGCCGCAGTAAAATTATCACCATTACCCAAAACAACTTCTGTATTAGTACCAATATCTATAAATATTTTATTTTGGTTACTTGAAAAAAAATCTACTGCTATTAAGCCAGCTGAAATATCTGATCCAATATGGGAAGCAATTAAAGGTGGACTATAAATTATTGCATCTGGATTAATTCTTAACTCTAAATCAGAAGCGTAAACTTTTAATTCCGTTGAATTTACTTTTTTTGAAATAAAATCAAATTCAGTTTGAGATTTATAGGGTTTAACACCAATGCTTTCAACATCTAAATTAAAAAAAATATCTCTCATTGTTGAATTACCAACTATTACTATTTCTACAATTTGATTTCTTCTGATCTTTATTTTCTTTGTAATTTCTCCTACTTCAAAATTAATTGCAGATATAATTGTTTTGTGCAACTCTCCTTTAAATTTTGTAGAATCATATGAAATTCGATTCATTACGTCTGAACCACCAAATACCTGAGGGTTTTCAAATGATGAAGTTGCTTTGATTTTTCCTGTTTCTAGATTAACTAAATTAAGAGCTACAGTTGTAGTACCGACATCAATAGATAAACCATAAATTACAGACTTTTTGTTGATTAATATTTTTTCATTTTCAGTTTCATTGATTATCACCGATTGACTAGTAATTTTATAGTTATTATCAATTTTATATTCGTTTTCAGATTCAAAACTAGTCAGTATCTTCCTATTTCTTTTTCTTGGAGTAAATGAAAGATTAGCTTCATTTTTTATAGTTTTTGCTTGACAAGCCAATCTAAAGGGAGAAGATAAAAATTTTTCTTCATTTGTAATTTCAGAAAGGTTATTTTCTCCTTCAATTATTTCAACTATACATTCATGGCAATCACCAACTCTTCCACAGGAAGTAGGTATTCTCATTCTAACTTGATCAGCATACTCAAAAAGAGATTTTTCTTTTTCTAAATCTATTTTTGATTTTTTATGAATAAACTTACTCATTTTTCCTAATTGGTGTGTCTACTTCCCATGCAGGTCTATAGTCTAGTTTGTCTGAGCCTGTACAAAATGGAATTTCTTCATCTTTTTGAACATATTTTTGATTATGACAATAAAAATTAGCAGTACATTTACTTTTAACATTTTTATAGGGACATCTATGTTTACTAATTTCATCAGCATTATCCGAAATTTCTTGAAAAATTGAATATAATTTATCCAAACTATTTTGAAGTCTTTTCTTTTTTATTGATTCTGAATCTTTTTCAGACATCTCGAGGCTTAGCTTTTCAATTCTTTGAGCAGAACAATTTGTTCTTTTGCCTTATCAACTGCATCTACAGCGCTTTCTCCATAAGCATCAGCACCCATTTCATCAGCAAATTCTTGAGTAACTGGAGCTCCTCCAACCATGAGTCTTACATCTTCCCTTAGCCCAATATCTTCAAAATATTGTATAGTTCTACCCATATTTGGCATAGTAGTTGTTAGCAAAGCAGACATACCAATTACATCAGGTTCATACTCTTCAAATCCATCTGCAAAATCTTCTGGAGATGTATCAACTCCAAGATCATGAACAACAAAACCTGCACCTCTTAGCATCATAATACAGAGATTTTTACCAATATCATGAAGATCTCCTTTGACTGTACCCATAACAACAGTTCCTTGAGGCTCAATTCCAGACTCAGATAATATTGGTTCAATATGGGTCATTCCGGCTTTCATAGCTCTTGCAGAAATAAGAACTTCTGGCACAAATATAATATTATCTCTAAATTTGACTCCAACTATAGCCATTCCATTTAGCAAGCCATCATCTAAAATTTCATTAGCTGAAGTACCGTTTTCTAAATATTCTTTGGTCAACTTATCTACAGTATCATTGTCACCTTGAATAAGTGCAAAGGCAATTTCTTGCATTTCCATTGAAGTTTTAGCTATAGATTCCCCAATATGTTTCTTTTCACTTTCTTTGGTTACCCATTCAAATTCTTTGAGTAATCCTTCATGTTCAAACATATAATTTAATCCTCATATTATAAAAATAACAATTAATTTAATTTTACCATTATTAATTATTTTTGAGTTTCTGCTAACCAATCTGTAATACCTTCTGTTATAGCAATTAAATTTTCTGCTTTTGTTTTTAATGGAATAGCACACTCTGGTGCTATTAACTGAACCCCCGCATTTAAGCATTCAAAAACTTCTTTTTTTACATCATCAGTATCTTTTGAATATAAAGTTTCAGGATTATTAATATTTCCCACTAAGGCTATTTTATTGTTTACAGCATCCATAGCTTCTTGAGGAGAATTTTTTGAATCAAAATGAAATGCGTGCATTCCAGTTTCTGCAACAAAAGGCATTCTGTCAACAGTTCTTCCACAAATATGAAGAATCAGTGGAACGGTAAATCTTTCTGCCATTTCTGAATGAATATCTTGAAGGAATTTCTGGTAATATTGACCCGAAACTAAGTCTCCAGTTGCATGATCAGGAACTGTTAGTACATCTGCTCCTGCATCAATTTGAGCCTCACCAAAAAGATATGTAAATTCAGTTAATTTATCAAGAGCTTCTATTGTTTCACTTGGATTATCAACTGATCCTAATAAAAAAGTTTCAACTCCAAAAACATGATAAGCTAGAGTCCAGGGACCCATAGTTTTTCCAATTATAGGAACATCCTCTCCAAATTCTTTTTTAAGTATTTTTATAGAATCAATAATCACTCTTACATCAGGATGATCTAAAAAATCCTTTGGAACCTTTACATCCGAAGCAGTTTTCCAAATTGGATTACTCATCCGAACAGTTGGCCAATTGTCTTTTTGTTCCCATTGCATTTCACATCCAATGGCACTAGATTCTTGAATAATAGAAAAATATGGTGCAATAGAATCAAATCCAAATTCTGAAATTTCTGTTGCTGCTAATCTCGCATTTAATTCAGCTGATCTGCATGCTTCAGGGAAAGGAGCATCAACTAAATCCATCATTTCTACGGTTGCTACTGATGTAGGATTGGCTACAGGTGGCCTATCAACCTCTTGTCTGTTCAAAGCTGATAAAACTCTTTGCTTTTTTGTCATAGACTTCATAAGTACTCCCTATTGTGAAAATCCTAAAGATTGAGTGGTCATTTGCCCTGCTTGATCTGATGCATTTATCATATTTTCAACTGCACTTACATTTCTTGCGTATGGCAGCAAAATTCTTACATATTCATCATGTTTTTTTGCATCTGGAAATATAAAACTATCTATGTCATTTTTCAAGCATTCTCCATATTTCAAGAATCCACCCACAACAGCCCTAATTCTTATATTAGGTTTATCATGATCACCCTCAGCATAAACTTTATAAACATATTTACCATCAATATTTGATCCTTTGATGAAAAAAGTTAATTTACTTTTATTATCTTTAGATTTTATTTCTCCAACTTCTGGCTCGGATTCAGGAGGCATTTCAACAGACTTAACAAATAAAAATTTTAGTGGCCTTAAGATTAATGCTCCTTTAGGTATTGATAGCTTGAAATCAGAGTTTAATTTATTAAGTCCTCCAAATTCAACCATTTTATCTCGAATTTGGTTCAATCTGTCTTCTACTCCATCTTTTCGACTGTATGACCAAATAGTTAGTATGTCATTTTTTTGAAAAAGACCAACACTTATTTCGTTAAAATTAGGGTCCATTGATACTAGTTCTAAACATTTACCAAATTCTTTTTTAACCTGAGATACGTTCATTATGACTCCTTATTATCTCTGAAAAAGATGATATGTGATTTGTAGAGCAACCACAACAACCACCTAAGAAATTTATTTTTAAATCTATAAGTCTTTTGTAATTTTTTGCCATATCTTCTGGTGTTTCTGGATAAATTATACTATTTTTCTTTATACTTGGAATCCCTGCATTGGCTTGAACTAATAAAGGTTTATCAGTAGATTTTCTAAATATTTCAGATATTTCTATCATTTTTTCTGATCCATTCCCACAATTTGTACCAACAACATCTGCACCGGTTTCATACAATAAATCAAGACTTTTTTCTGGCTCTAGCCCAAACATAGTAAAAAATCCTCTTGGCCCTTTATCGTAAACCATAGATGCAAAAACTAAAATATCAAAATTTTCTCTTGCTACCTTAATGGCCATCAATGTTTCCTCGGTTGCAATTTGAGTTTCAATCATGAAACCGTCAACCCCACCTTCATAAAGCCCTTTCATTTGTTCTAATAAAGCATCATACATCTCACTTTCAGTAACATTACCTAGTGGTTCAATAAACTCTCCAGTTGGACCAATTGAACCAAATACGTATTTATCTTTATATTTTTTAGAAACTGACTTGGCTATTTGAGCTGATTGTTTATTTATTTCTATTACTTGATTTTCTAATCCATAGTGCTTCATTCTAAAATAATTTCCTCCAAATGTATTAGTTAGGACAATATCACTTCCACTCGCAAAATAAGTATCAGCCATCTTTTGTATTACATCTGGTTTTTCAATATTCATTAATTCTGGTGACCCACCAGGCTCAAGTCCATTTTCTTGAAGAAAGGTACCTGTAGCTCCATCTAATAAAAAAATTTTTCCATTATTAGCTTCTTCAAGAATTTTTTTTGATGTGCTATTTAATTTTGAAACCATATATCAATCGCTCCTGGGGAAGGGTCTCTTTGACCAGAATCATGAAGTTTTCTCAGTTTATTTATAAATGACTTAGGTATATTATTATCAAAACTTAATACAATGTCTTCAGGTTCTTGATCAGTATCTAAAATTTTTCCCCATTCCCATGCATCTAAATATTCTCCAGAAGTTATTGATCCATCATGCATAGCAATAGCATCTATAGCTTGTTGAAAAAACAAGCTTAATGGATAAGATGTTTCTTGCCCATCAGAATCTGTATATTTTATTTGAGTTGGAATTTCTTTCCAGTATAAAATCTTATATGAAGACATAATTTTTATTAAATAAAAAGATGTTATTCTCATTATAATATATAGAAATTTATGTAAAATTTTTTTATGGCTAAAATAGTTATTGTAGATGATGACCCCCAAGTTATTTCCTATGAATCTGAATTCTTTGATTCTCTGGAGGAATTAAATGAAATTTTTATATACAAAACTAGACCTGCAAACTCAAGAGAATTATTGGAAAGAATAGTCGATGCCCACACTGTTGTTATTACAAAGGCTACAACTCAAATGACTAATAATATAATAGAAAACTCTTCTTCGCTTAAACACATAGCAGTATTCGGTCCAGCACTTGATCATATAGATATTGAATCAGCAAAAAGAAATAAGATAAAAGTATCTTCAATTAGAAACGTTCTTACAAATTCAGTTGCAGAACATACAATTTCTCTTATGATGTCTCTTAATAAGAAAATCCCTGAATTAGATAGAAGAATTAGGGAAGATGAGTGGCCTTCAATAGAGGTGGAATTATTAGAAGGAAAAACACTAGGAATAATTGGTTCAGGAGCAATTGGTGAAAAAGTAGCCAGAATGGGGCATAGTCTTGGAATGAAAATTATTATTTCTCCCATGATTAGAATTGATAAAGTTAGATCTCTTAGCTTCGAAGAATATGCAAAAGTAACTGAATTAGACTATCTTTTAGAAAATTCTGATGTGGTTTCAATACATACCAGAGTAGAAGAAGGTAAAAAATACTTAATTGATACTGAAGAATTATCACTTATGAAATCTACAGCAATATTAATCAATACAGCTAGAGGGAAATTACTAAATGAAGAAGCATTATATAATTCTCTAGTTAGTGGAAAAATATCTGGAGCAGCATTAGACGTATTTGAACTAGAGCCAATTAGAGAAAAAAATAAGCTCAAGAGGTTACATAATGTCATTCTAACATCACATAATGCTGCAAACTCTGCAGAAGTCATAAAAAAAAGTATTAATATATTAGCTGAAAATATAATTTCAAACCTTTAGGAGGTTAATAATGAAAATAGGATTTATTGGTTTGGGAAATATGGGGCAAGGTATGGCGAACAATTTATTATCAAAAGGTGCTGATCTAAGAGTTTATACGAGAAATAAAGAAAAAATAAATTTAATGGAAAAAAAAGGAGCAAAAGGCTGTTACGATTTATCAGATATTGTGAACGAAAGTGAAATAATATTAACTTGTTTGCCAGATATTAATACATCTAAGGAAGTGATATTAGGAGATAAAGGGATTAGCTCTAATGAATTTATTGAAAATAAAATAATTATTGATCATTCAACAGTAGATGTAGCTACATCCAAACAATGTTTTTATGAATTAAATAAAAAAGGAGCAAGCTTTTTAGATGCTCCTATATCTGGTGGTCCTATTGGAGCAAGAGATGGAACTTTATCAATTATGGTAGGAGGAAATGATTTGGCATTCAAAAAAGCTAAACCTTTCTTCGAAATGATGGGGAAAACAATAAAAAAAATGGGTGATTCTGGAACTGGAACTGCTATGAAGTTAATAAATCAATTACTAACAGCAGTTCATACAACAGCTTCAGCTGAGGCTCTAGCTTTATCAAACTCTGCAAATGTAAATATTGATTCTGCTATGGAAATACTCATGGTAAGTTTTGGGTATTCCAAAATGCTAGAAAGATCAGCTCCGATAATTAGAGATAGAGATTTTAAAGATTCTTCAGTACCAGCTAGAAATATACACAAAGACATAACTATAATTGAAAAAATGGGAAAAGAGCTCTCCGTAGAATTACCTTTAACTAAAGTAACAAAAAAATTATATGATGAATTAAAATCCAAAGGAAAAGAGATGGATGATATGGCTGGAATTATACAAATCATTGAGGGAAAGTAGAGAGGAAAAGAAATTGAATAAATATAAAATAGCAGTTATTCCGGGTGATGGAATAGGAGTAGAAGTAGTTTCAAGTGCCTTAGAAGTATTAAGTCATATCAGTAAGAAGAATGACTTTGAACTAAAATTTTCTAACTTTGATTGGAGCTCAGAATATTACTTTAAGAATGGAGTAATGATGCCTGATGATGGTATAAATCAACTAACTGAATTTGATGCTATATTTCTAGGTGCAGTTGGCCACCCAGATATACAAGACCATATTACTTTGAATGGACTTCTTCTGCCAATAAGAAGAGCCTTTGATCAGTTTGCTTGCGTAAGACCATCTATTTTATATCCAGGAGTTGAGACTCCTCTAAAAAATATTAAACCATATGATGTAGATTTTATTGTTGTAAGAGAAAATACTGAAGGAGAGTATGCTAATGTTGGGGGCTTTCAATATAAAAATTTCCCTGAAGAAGTAGCTGTACAAAGTGCAGTATTTACAAGAAAAGGGTGTGAAAGAGTTATTAGATATGCATTTGAATTGGCACTAGAAAGAAATAAAAAAAATCATGTTACTTCGATAACAAAGTCTAATGCTCAAGGTTATTCAATGACACTTTGGGATAGATGTTTTGAAGATATAAAGTCTGAGTATCCTAAAGTATCCACAAATTCATTATTGATAGATGCTGCTTGTATGGACTTCATTAGGAAACCAACTGAATTTGATGTAGTTGTAGCGAGTAATCTTTTTGGAGATATTTTGACAGACATAGGAGCTATAATAACAGGTTCTATGGGATTAGCTTCAAGCGGGAATATAGATCCAACTAGAAAAAATCCTTCTATGTTTGAACCAACACATGGATCTGCTCCAGATATCGTGGGAAAAGAAATTTCTAATCCAATGGCTCAAATTTTGACTGGAGGAATTATGTTAAGTCACCTTGGTGAAACTGAAGCTGCAAAAGAACTTGAAAATTCTGTAAAGAAAGTCATAGAATCAGGAGAAATTTTAACTCCTGATCTAGGGGGGCATTCTAAAACAAAAGAAGTAACCCAAGCCATTATTTCTAAACTATGATTAAGGGAATTATTTTTGATCTAGATGATACTCTGACAATCCATGAAAAAATTTATAATAAAGAATACATTAGAATATCTGAAGAAATATCAAAAAATATAATTGATAAAAATACTTTAGAAATTATTATAAAAAAAATAAACGAAATTGGTTCAATAAAATATTTTAAGAAATATTTAGATGCAAAATTTGGTGGAAGAGATATTCTTTGGGGTGATATAGGAGGTTCCGGAGAAGTAAATGAATTCATTTCCAAAAGTTATAACACAATAAGAACAGAAATTTGGAAGGAAATTACAAAAAATATTCTGGGTATTAATAATATAAATATTTCTGAAATCTCAAATAATCACATTCACAATATGTGGGAAAATATTGAAGCCTATGATGATGTTATACCCGTTTTATTAAAACTTAAGAGGCTTAAGTTAGCAGTATTGACAAATGGAATGGCTATACATCAAAGGAGAAAGTTAGCAAAGTCAGGTCTCTTGTATTTTTTTTCTGGTAAAAATAGGCAAATATTAACTTCAAGTGAAATAAAGTTTGGAAAACCTTTTCCACATGGTTATGAAATTATTATAAAGAATTTCAAATTATCTAAAAATGAAATCTTAATGGTAGGAGATAGACCTGAAGGAGATATATTGGGAGCAAATAAATTAGGAATAAAATCAGTTTATATAAATAGAGAAAATGAGAATATATCAAATAATGAATTTAGGCCTTCTTACGAAATAAATTCAATGTATGAATTATTAGAAATAATAGCTAAATATAATAATTAAGAAAAATATTTAGATAAGATTTTTATAATTTTAAAAAATCAAAATCACATCCATCTTCAGCTTGTAAAATATGTTTCTTATAAATATAGCCATATCCTCTTTCATAGTCAGATATAGTTATATTTTCTCTCTTTTTATTTCTTCTTTTCTCTAAAATTGAATCATCAACTTTAAGATCAATAGATTTATTCTTTATTGATATAGAAATAAGATCTCCATTTTCAACTAAAGAAAGTGGTCCACCAATATAACTTTCAGGACTAACATGAAGAATTATGGTTCCAAATGCTGTACCGCTCATTCTTGCATCTGAAATTCTTACAATATCTCTGATTCCTTTATCCAATAATTTTTTTGGGATAGGTAAAAATCCAGATTCAGGCATTCCTTGACCTCCGACTGGACCATTATTTCTAAGAATTAAGACTGTATTTTCGTCAACTTCAAGATCTGGTGTATCTATATTATTTGATAATTCTTCAGCAGAATCATAAACAAGAGCTTTTCCTGTATGTTCAAGAAATTTTTTACTTGCTGCGGCTACTTTTATAACTGCACCATTTGGAGCTAGAGTTCCCTTAAGAATACAAATACTGCCTTCCTTATTTATTGAGTTAGATTTACCTCTTATTACATTTTCGTTATAAATTTCAGCTTCATTTACAATTTCAGATATTTTTTCACCAGAAACTGTAATAACTTCTTTATAAATTAAATCTTGAATATTTTTTAATATTCCAGAAACTCCTCCTGCATAATGAAGATCCTCCATTAACATTTCTCCAGCAGGTTTTAAGTTAGCTATGACGGGAGTTTTTTCTGATATTTTATTGAAATCCTCTAAATCAATACCAACTTTAGTTCTTCCTGCAATAGCTAACATATGGATAATAGCATTTGTAGATCCACCGAAAGACATTAATGCACTAATTCCGTTATGAAAATTTTCTTTTTTTAAGAAATTTTCAATCCTTATATTTTCATTTACCATTTCAACAATTCTTTGACCAGTTTTATTTGATAATGTTAGTCTTCTCGAATCAACAGCAGGGATAGATGCAGCACCTTTCAAAGTGAGTCCCATAGCTTCTGAGATTACACTCATTGTTGAAGCTGTTCCTGCAACCATACAATGACCAGGAGACCTGTAAATTGATTCTTCCATTGAATCATAATCATCCTGCGAAATATTACCTGCACGAAGTTCATTCCAAAATTTTCTACAATCTGTACAAGATCCTAATTCTTGACCTCTCCAATCACCTCTTAGAGAAGGCCCTCCAGGAAGTAAAATTGTTGGAATGTTAGCAGATGCTGCTCCCATTAACATTGCAGGAGTTGTTTTATCACACCCAGAAAGAAGAACAACTCCATCTATGGGCAAACCCTTAATCATTTCTTCAACATCTATTGACATTTGATTCCTAAGATACATTGATGTTGGAGTGAGAAAAAATTCTCCCAAAGATATCACAGGAAACTCAATAGGTGTTCCACCTGCTGCTATAACCCCCTTTTTTACATGTTCAGCTAAATTTCTAAGATGAGAATTACAATGAACTGCTTCAGAAAAACTATTTGCTATACCAATAATTGGACGGTCCTTGATCATATTATCGGGCCAACCTTGAGCTTTCATACCTGATCTATGTAAGAATCCCTCTAAATTTTTTTCACCAAACCATTTTTCACTTTTATTATATTTAGCCATAATCTCTCCGATATTCATTAATAATTTAATAAAAAAAATAATATTTATTAGATTATTAATGAATATAAAAATACACTATCTGATAAAAGTATTTTACCTCTAATTTATAATTAAAAAATAAATAGAATATTATGTTTTATATAAATGAAAATAATTCAAATAAAGAATAGCTCTGATATTGATTTATTAGCTAAACTTATTACTAAAAAAAATATATTCGGAATAGATACAGAATTCATACGAGAAAATACATATTTTCCTATCTTATCCTTAGTTCAAATTGCAGTAGAGGAAGTTGTGTTCATATATGATTTTCTTAAAAATAAAAACTATAGAACTAATTTAGCCAAAATACTTTCTTTAAACAAAAGTATTAAAATATTTCATGACTGTGAGCAAGATATAGAAATACTTGAAAAAAATTTTGATATTGAAATAAAAAATATTTTTGACACTCAACTAGCAAATGCATTTATAGACCTTGAGCATCATATAAGCTACAAAAATTTGGTCAAAAATATATTAGATATTGATATTGATAAAAAACATCAAAATTCAAATTGGCTAAAAAGACCTCTATCAAAACAGCAGTTATTTTATGCTGCTAGTGATGTAATTCATTTGGAAAAATTATACAAAAAAATCTCAAGAGAGTTGAGTCGCCAAAAAAAATCTAATTGGTTTGACGAAGAAATAAAGAATTTAATTCAAACAATTAAACATAAAAGTAAGCCAGAAAATTCTTGGGAAAAAATTAAGATAAGTGATAAAAATAAAATTAATTTAGAATTAATAAAATCAATATCTAGTCATAGAGAAAATATTTCAAGGTCAAAAAACATACCTAAATCATGGTACCTAAAAGATAAACAGATAATAAAAATTTCTTCAGATTATTTTAGGGATTTAAGCCTACTTAAGAAACTAAATTTAACAGAAAATAAATATTTTTTTGAGAGTGATATCGATGAAATATATAAAATCTGTAACAAACATAAAAAAGGATATTACAATTCTTCAGTCAGAAAAATTAATGTAAAAAAAGCACAAATAAATATTAAGAATATTTCAAAAAAAATCAAAGTCTCGGAAACTTTAATAGCTAATAAAAAAGATTTAGAAAAATTTTTTTTAGACAAAGAAAGAAATAATCCATCAGGTTGGCGCAAGGATATATATGAATCAATAAATGAGCAGACAAATGAATAATCTTTATCGTAAAATAAAATCTTATAAAATATAAAAATATGAACACTCCTAAAACAGCAGATGAACTAAGAGCAAAATTTTTAGATTTTTTTGAATCTAAAAATCACTTAGTTCATCCATCATCATCTCTAATACCTTCTGGTGACCCTACTTTATTGCTCACAAACTCAGGTATGGCTCAATTTAAGTCTTATTTTTCTGGAGAAAAAAAACCACCTAATTTTAGAATGGCAACTTCTCAGAAATGTTTTAGAACAACAGATATTGAAGAAGTTGGAGATGACACTCATTTAACACTTTTTGAAATGTTAGGTAATTTTAGCTTTGGAGATTATTTCAAGGAAGAAGCTTGTAAATGGGCATTAGAATTTATGACGGATATTCTCAATTTTGATAAAAAGAGACTTTTTTTCACAGTTTATAAAGATGATGATGAAACAGAAAAAATTTGGGAAAAATTAGGTATACCAAAAAAATATATTTATAAGTTTGGTGATGAAGATAACTGGTGGGGTCCAGCAGGAGATGAGGGTCCATGTGGTCCTTGCTCTGAGTTACACTATTACACCGGAGACTTAAATAAAATGAGATTCTCAGATAGTAAATGGGGTCCTAATATTCATGAAGATTTTGTTGAACTATATAATCTAGTTTTTACTCAATTTTATAGAGACATAGATGGTAAAGATACAAATTTGCCTTTCAATAATATTGATACAGGTATGGGATTAGAAAGAACTCTTTCAGTCTTAAATAATGTCAAAAGTTCTTATGATACTGATATTTTTCGTGATCATCTAACATATTTAGATACTCTTGTTAAAGAAAATAAAAAAGACTTTTATAAATATAAAAGAATTATTGCCGAACATGGAAGATCTGCATCTTTTCTTATAGGTGATGGAGTACTTCCAGAGAATACTGGGAGAGGATATGTCTTAAGAAGACTTATTCGAAGAGCTATGATAACTGCAAAAAAATTAGATTTAGAATTTCCTATATTATCTCCAATGGCTAAAATTACTTCAATGAAATTGAGTCATATATATCCAGAATTAGAGGAAAAATTGGATTTTATTATTTCAGTTCTTAACAAAGAAGAAGAAAACTTTAATAAAACTTTAAGTTTTGGAACTCAAGTTTTATCTGAACTTATTAGAAATAGAGGTATTTTAATAAATCAGGAAAAGAATATATCAAATGATGTAAAAGAAGTGTCAAAAGAAATAATTGGCAAATTAGGAGATGGTGGAAAAAAGAAATTATTAAGCGGCACTGAAGCTTTCATTCTATACGATACCTATGGATTTCCTATTGAAATTACCTCAGAAATTTGTGAAGAGTTTGGGTTAGGAATTGATATAAAATCTTTCAACGAAATTATGGATAAACAAAAAGATAGATCTAAAAAATCTATAAATAAAGATAATAATGAAAAAATATACTCATCTTTAGAAGTATTGCCTACTAATTTTTTAGGCTATGAAACACTTAATTCAAAAGCTAAAGTTCTAGCAATTATCAAAAATAATAAAATTCAGAAAAAAGTTAAAACAGGTGATTCTTTTGAAATAATTACAGACAGATCTCCTTTTTATGCAGAAATGGGAGGTCAGTTAGGAGATACTGGCATCTGTTTTTCAGAAACTGGAGAATTTGAAGTATTAGATACGAAAAATCCCTTTGGAGGAATTTTCGTTCATGAGTCAAAGATGAAATCGGGCGAAATCTCAGAGGGATCTGAAATATCTATGAAAGTAGAAAAAGAAAGAAGAGAAAAAATCAAAAGAAACCATACTGCAACACATCTTTTACATGCAGCTCTTAGAGAAATTATTGGAAGTCATGTTAGGCAGTCGGGGTCTTTAGTTCATCCAGACTACCTGAGATTTGATTTTACTAATTTAGAAGCTTTGGATGATCATTCTGTTAAGAAAATTGAAGATAAGGTCAATGAATATATAAGAAATAATCTAGATGTAAAAGTCTCAAATACTACATACAGTAAAGCCATAGAAGAAGGAGCTATTGCTTTTTTTGACGATAAATATGAGCATGATGTAAGGACTATTAAAATAGATGCACCTTGGAGCTTTGAGCTATGTGGTGGGACTCATATGCATAAAACTGGTGGAATTGGATTATTTAAGATTGTTTCAGAGATTGGAATTGGATCAGGAAATAGAAGGATTTTTGCCACAACAGGAATTGGAACAGAAGATTTAGTAGAAAGTAATCAAAATGTAGTTAAAGCAATAATGAAAACTCTTAGCTCTAATAAAGATGATGTTATTGAAAAATTTAATTTATTGTACAAACTATCAAAAGATCAACAAAAGGAAATTGAAAATTTACAAATACAAATTACAAATCTATCCCTAGGAAATACAGAAAGGTCATCTACTAAAGAATTTCAAATAGGCTCTACAAAGGTTTCTTGTTCAAAAGTCTTTGCAGCAAATATAGGTGCATTAAGAAAGGCTGGAGATTCGCAAAGAACTAAACTTGGAGAAGGAATAGTTATTTTAGGATCTATTATTGATCAAAAAGGATCAATAGTAATTATGGCAACAGACGGATTGGATATTGATGCTGGAGAATTAGCTAAAATTATCGCTAAAGAAACTGATGGAGGTGGAGGTGGAAATAAATTTTCAGCTCAAGTTGGTATTAAAAATATAGAAAAATTTGAAAACTTTTTTAAAGATCCTAAAAATATAATTAATAATATCAACTGATGCCTATTTTAGCTTTAGATATTGGAGAAAAAAGAACAGGTTTAGCAATTTCAAATGATGTTTCAACTATTTGTACGCCTTTGAAATTTATATCTTCAGAAAATATAGATTTATTTCTTATAGAATTAAAGAAGATATTAGTTGAAAACAAAATAAAAAAAATAATTGTAGGTCTACCTATTCTATTATCTGGTAAAGAGGGTAGTAGGGCTAAATTTTCTAGGTATATTTCAAAAAGAATAAAAAAAGCAAATAATAATGTAGATGTTATTTTATGGGATGAAAGATTATCTACAAAGGAAGCTGAAAAATATCTTATTAAATCAGGAATAAGTAAATCTAAAATAAAAGATAAAATTGATTCTGCATCAGCAGTGATTATTCTAGAGAGTTATATTTTGGGAAAACAAAATGGTTAGAGAAATAGGAATAATAGGATACCCTTTAGGTCATACTTTATCTCCAAAGATTCATGAGTCTGCCTTTGATGCCTTAAACTTAGATATTAAATTTACTGTATGGGAAACTGAACTTTCAAACTTAGATAAGATTATAAATAATCTTAGATCAAATAATGTTTTGGGTTCTTGTGTAACTCTGCCATACAAACAAGAAGTAATAAAATATATTGATCAACTTGATAAAACAGCCATAGAAATGAATGCTGTCAATTGGATAGTAAATAAAAAAGGTAAACTATTTGGTTATAACACTGATTGGGAAGGATTTAGAGAAAGCTTAAGATTTATAAATTATGATCAAAGAAATAAAAATTGTCTTATCTTAGGTGCTGGAGGATCCGCAAAAGCAATTTGTATGTCATTGATTAAGACTAATTCAAAAAAAATATATATATATAATAGAACCAAGTCTAATGCCGAAAAACTATTAGATAATTTTTCTAATCATAAAAATAAAATAGAAATTATTGAAAAAAATTATCTAAACAATTTTTCTTTTATGAAAAATATAGATCTAATAATTAACACAACATCTCTAGGTATGACTGGTGGACCAAATCCTAAGATTTCTCCAATAAATACTGATATCATAAATAAGAATGCTTTATGTTATGACTTAGTTTACTCACCCTCAATGACCCCGTTATTGATGGGAGCTAAAAAAAATAATATTAAATTTCTTGGAGGACTAAGTATGCTAGTATTTCAGGCTGCTTTAGGGTTCAAGCTCACAACAAATTTAGAACCCCCAATTGAAATAATGTTAAATTCTGTAGGTATCGAGAGATAAAATATGACAAAATTTAGATTCTTAACAGCTGGAGAATCCCATGGTCAGGGATTAAATGTAATTTTAGAAGGCATACCTTCAAATCTGGGCATTTCTGAGGACTTTATTGAAAAGGATATGTCAAGGCGCCAAAAAGGATATGGGTCTGGTGGTCGTATGAAGATAGAAAAAGATAGAGCTGAAATAAAATCAGGTGTAAGGCACGGTAAAACTTTAGGTTCACCCATTTCATTATGGATAGAGAATAAGGATTGGATAAATTGGACTATTCCTATGTCAGTTAAAGAGGTAGATCCTGAAGAAAATATTAAAACACAAACAAGGATTGTTCCCGGTCATGCTGATTTTGCAGGATCTTTAAAATATAATCATAAAGATTCAAGAAATGTTTTAGAAAGAGCAAGTGCAAGAGAAACCGCTGCAAGAGTAGCAGCTGCCGCTATATGCAGAAAATTTCTTTCAGAATTAGGCATACATATAAAATCAAGAGTTAAATCAGTAGGGTGGGAATCCTCTGAAATAGTTGATATAGAATCTATTGATTGGACTTTTGTAGAAAAGTCTGAAGTAAGAGCATCAAATGAGCTAGAAGATACAAAATTTAAGAAAGTAATAGACAAAGTAAAAAAAGAACGAACTACCATTGGAGGTGTTTTTCAAGTAGTAGCTAATGGTGTCCCATTGGGGCTAGGAAGTCATACACAGTGGGATAAAAAACTAGATGGAAAAATCGCACAAGCAATGATTTCAATTAATGCTGTAAAAGGAGTTGAGATTGGTAATGGTTTTGAAAATACTAAAAAATTTGGTAATAAAGTTCAAGACGTAATTGAACCAAATAAAGATGATATAAGAAATTTCTCACATATATCAAATCATTCCGGGGGTATTGAAGGTGGTATGTCTAATGGGAACTCTATAATTATAAATGTGGCTATAAAGCCTATTGCTACTATGACAAGACCTTTGCCTTCAGTAGACTTGATAACAGGTGAGATTGTAGAAGCTTCATACAACCGATCTGATATTTGCCAAGTTTCTCGAGCATGTCCTGTAGGAGAAGCGATGATAGCCTTAACTATAACTGAAGAAATTTTAGAAAAATTTGGAGGTGATAGTCTTCAAGAAATTAAAAGAAATTACGCTTCTTACTTAAAAACATTTAAAGAATATGGGAATCAACAATAATCTAAATAATATTTTTCTCATAGGTTTTTCGGGCTCAGGCAAGAGTAAAATAGGAAAAATTTTGTCTAGATCTTTAAGTTATAAATTTATAGATACAGATAGATATATTGAACATATAAAGAAAAAAAAAGTGCACGAAATTATTAATGATGAAGGAGAATTAAGTTTTAGAAATATTGAAACTGAAATTCTTCATAATCTTGACTATACAAAAAATAATTTAGTAGTTTCTACTGGTGGTGGAATTCCTACAATTGAGCAAAATAATAAAATAATGAAAAGATCTGGAATTATTATATGGCTATATGCTTCATTAGAAATAATTAAATATAGACTAAACAAGACCAAAGAAATAAGACCCTTATTAGGTAATAATCTAAGGTCTGAAAAAGTAGAAGAAATGTTTAATAAAAGACAGAAAAATTATAGTATTGCTGATATAAAAATTAATACTGACTTAAAGGATCCAAAAGCTATTATGGAAGAAATTGAAGGCTTAATAAATGAATAACAATTATTTGGCATCAGAAGTTAATACATCTCAAGGTAATTACAGAGTAATAGTAGGTAGAGATATACTTAAAGAATTGGGAAATGAATTAGATTATGCTGGATTGGGAGGTAAAAAATGCTTCTTGATTTCTGATAAGTCAATGTTCCCTAAAAATACAAAGATTCTTCATGAATCATTAGAATCTCAAGGATTTATCACAAATAGCTTATCTATAGATTTTTCTGAATCTCTCAAAAATTACAAAACAGTAAGTAAACTTTATAACTGGCTTGCAGATATGAAAGTTGAAAGAAAGGATTTTATAATTTCATTTGGTGGAGGAGTAGCAGGAGATATAGTAGGTTTTGTAGCTTCAACATATCTTAGAGGTATTCCTTTTATTCAGATACCTACTACTCTTGCAGCAATGACTGATGCTTCAATAGGTGGGAAAGTTGCCTACAACTTAGATCATGGTAAGAATTTGGTAGGTACTTTTTACCAACCTAAATTAGTTTTTGAAGAATTAAGTTTCTTAGATACTTTACCTGAAAGAGAAAAAATAAGTGGATGGGCAGAGGCAATAAAACATTCAATTATATTAGATAAAAATTTATTCGATGAATTTAAGCTTAACAGAAAGAAAATCTATGACCTTGATAATGATTTTTCGGCTGAAATATTGAAAAGGTCAGTCAAAATTAAAGCTGATATTGTTTCAAAAGATGAATTCGAAACAGGAGAAGATAGAATTAAGTTAAACTATGGGCATACTGTTGGTCATGCAATCGAAAAAGTATCAAATTATAATTCATTTCTACATGGCGAAGCAGTTAGTATCGGAATGATGGTTGCTATAAAAATTTCTGAGAAAATTGGTATGATTAATCAATCATCGGTAATTGAACAAAAAAATATTCTTGAAGACTATAATCTTCCTACAACTGCTGAAAATATAGATAAACAAAAAATTTTTGAAGCCATAAAAATGGATAAAAAGAATGTTGATGGTAAAGTTAAATGGATTTTATTAGATGGTTTAGGTAAATCAAAAATCGTAAGAGGAGTGGATGATAAAATTGTGAACGAAGCAATAAATGAGGTTATTTTTTAGCCACCTGCAACTGCTGGAACAATAGAAACTTCATCTCCTTCTTTGATTTCAGTAAAAATAGAGTCGATATATCTAATGTCTTCACCATTAATGTAAATATTTACGAAATGTTTTAAAGAATTTTCTTCCATTATTTTATCTTTAAATCCCGGAAATTTGTCATTTAAATTTTCTATCAATTCAATTACATTAGATCCATCTATATCAATTGATGTGAGATTGTTTGCTAATGGTCTCAATGGAGTCGGTATCTTAACGTTTGCCATAACTTTTTTTGCTTGTTGTTCTATTGTTATTATATTATGATTGATGAAAACTAAAAATGAAAGAGGAATGTTATGAAATTATCAACAATAGAAAGATCAATAACAGTCCTTGGAGCTCTTAATATGGATTTGATAATGGATCTTGAAAGACCAGCAAAACCAGGTGAAACTATTGTTGGTAAAAAGTTTTATACTGCTCCTGGTGGAAAGGGCGGAAATCAAGCAGTTGCAGCAGCCAGGGTTTCAAATGACCATTCAGTAATTTTTTTAGGTGCAGTAGGTAATGATAACTACGGACATGAATTAAGAAATTATCTTACTAATGAAAAGGTTATTACTCAAGAAATATTTGTTGATGATAAAAATCATAGCGGTATAGCAATTATTTTTACGGATAATGATGGAGAAAATTATGTAAATGCTGTTTATGGAGCTAATAGAATAAAAAATAATTCTATTATAGATTCACTTAATAAAAATCTAGACCAAACAAAAATATTAATTACACAAAATGAGATGGATAAAGATATCACGAAAAAATGCATGGAAATAGCTAAGAAGAATGGGATACCTATAATCTTAGATCCAGCTCCATATAATGAAACTTTAAACAATGATTATTATTCTTTGGCAGATATAATAACTCCAAATGAAATAGAAGCAGAGTATATGACTAAAATAAAAATTAAGAATATTGATGATGCAAAATTAGCAGGGAAAAAATTATTACAAAAAGGTATTAAGAATTGTGTAATTACTTTAGGTGAAAATGGAGCTTATTTTATAAATGAAGAAAAGGCAAAACATCTACCTCCATTCAAAATAGATAAAGTTAAGGCAAGTGTAGCAGCTGGTGATGCATTCACAGGAATTCTAGGGGCATCTCTTTCTTCAGGATTAGATATATTTGATTCTCTAGAAATTGCCATTATAGGATCTGCGCTAAGCACAACAAAGAATGGGGCTCAAGAATCAATGCCTTACTATTATGAAATAATGAAAGAGTTAGATTAAGCCTAATCCCTTAATTTGTTCTAATTTATTTATATTCTTTTCTTTCATTAGTTTTGAAAGTTTTTTATTAATGGAGTAAGCAAAAAATGGGCCATTATAAATGAATCCAGTATATGCTTGGCATAGATCTGCACCTAGAGCTAAGCAATTCCATACATCCTTTTCATCAAAAATCCCTCCACATGCAACAATGATCGGATCAGAGCCTAAAGAAGTCCTTATTTCTGCTATCATTCTTAGAGTATTTTCTGTAAGTATTTTACCAGATATACCACCTTTTCCAACTGCCAATTTACTATTAACAACTGGTAAACTGTTAGCTATAACTAATCCATCAGCTCCAGCTAATAAACTAGTTTGGGCTAAAGATAAATATTCATCTTTATTTTTCTCATCCCAAGGTGGTAATTTTATCAATATTTTATTATTGGAGATACTTTTTAATTTTTCTATTAGTTTTGATAGTTGGGGTGGATTATGAAATACTCTCAACCCAGATGTATTAGGGCTAGATATATTTATTTCAAAAAGCTTAGTATGATACTCCAATCTTTTTACACAAGTAATTATTTCATCCTCTGTAATACCAGATACAGACAAAAAAATACCATCAGATATACCGTTCTTATTTAAATTTCTTTCCACATTATCAAGACCAATACTAGGAAATCCTAAAGAATTAATTAAGGCTTTCTTTTCTGGTATATGAAATAATCTAGGCTTGGGATTCCCGAACCTTTCCTGTAATGTTATGGTTCCTCCGGTTACAAAACCGAAACCTAGTGATAAGAGTGGATTTAGAGTTTTACAATTTTTATCATAACCTGCTGCCAATCCTATAGGAGATTCAAGCTTTATATCATCAATATTTGTAGTAATATTTTCGTATTTTTTTGAATAACTTATAGGGTTAAATAATTTAAATAGAGGTATTTGTAGTAATTTTTCAGCCAGAAAGTGAGACACCTCTGGATTTATAAGTTGTAGAATTGGTAATATTAGTAATTTGTAAATCAATTTTTACTCCTAAATTATATTTTAATCAAAATATAACTTAGTAACAAGGAAGAAAATTATATGTCAAACTTAGAATTTAGTTTGGGTTCATCAGAAAATCCAAAAGGTCATGCAGTGATATTTTTTATTGAAAATGATGAAATTTTTGTTTCTTATGTCGTAGATTTTCCAATTACTGTTGATATGTCAAAATATATTCCTGAAATGTTTGCTGATCAAATTCCTGAACAAGATATGGATAAAATTATCATCCCTCCAGTTCCAGAAAAATATCATGGTAATATGGAGTCCCTTGAGAATTTATGTAATCACAGGGGAGACGATCTAATAAATGGAGGCTCAATAAGAATTAAAGATAGTACACTTGCAATGTCAAAATTATCTAAGATAGGAAAGGATTATTCTGATATTTGTAAAGATTTTTATGATAATTTGTCATTAAATAAAATATTTACTAATTCAAAAAAAATTTCTAGTAGCGAGTACTTAAATTTCTCTGAATCTGATCTGCTTGCTGAAGTAACAAAAATTGTAGGTAAAATTAAATTCCAAAAGGATAACAACGAATCAGTAGATCCTGAAATTGAAAAAGTTAAGAATATTAGCAAATTATTACCAGAAAATAGAAAAATCAAAGAAATAATTAATTTTTTAGATCTAGAAAAAAGAAATTCAGAAAAGATAATATCAGCTTACATTAGTAGAGCTTATAGTATGTTAAATGAGGATTATATAAAGGTAAAAGAATTAGAGACTGAAATTCTAGAACTGGATAATAATTGACATCAATTGGAAGATCTGGTTTTCTAGCAAGCCTTTATGTAAGAAACTTTAGATATATGTGGCTGAGCCTTTTTTTCTCAATGGCTGGTTTTCAGATTCAAATGACTGTTAGAGGTATTTTAGTCTATGATATAACTGATAATGCATTTCTTACAGGATTAGTTTCTGCAGGTTTTGCTCCTTCACTTCTTGCTTTTTCAATGTTTGGTGGTGTGTTAGGGGAGAAAGTTGAGAAAAGAATTTTAATTCAATTTTCTCAGGGATTGAATTGCTTAGGTAGCATTATAATTGGATTATTAATTTTTTTTGATCTAATTCATTGGAGCCATTTGCTCTTTGTTTCTGTTACTCAAGGAGCAATGTTTGCTATTCAAGTTCCAGCTCGTCAGTCACTTATTCCTGATTTAGTAGGGAAGAAATTAGTTACAAATGCAATAGGATTAAATTCTATGGCTATGGGCGTTACTTTAATGATTGCTCCAGCAATTGGTGGATACACTTATGAATTTTTTGGCCCTCTTAACTCTTACTTAATTGTGTCTATTCTGATGTTAGTTGGAGTTAGCTTAACTAGTTTTATTCCCAAGTTCCCTCCTAAAACTATCGCCAATAAAGTTTCAACTTTAAGTGGTATGGTTAACGGATTTAAATATTTAAAAACAAATCATATTATAAGAATTATATGGATTCACGCTGTCATACTCGCATTATGTACAGGTCCATTTAGAATGTTAATTCCAGTTTTTGCAAAAGATATTTATTTTTCATCACCTGGAGAAGTGGGGAACTTAATGGCTGCAGGTGGCATAGGAGGAATTTTATCTTCAATACTAATAGCATCATTATCTTCAGAAAGTAAAAGAGGAATTATTTTAATGATAATTGGACTCATAACTGGGGTTGGTCTATTTATGATGGCAACAATTAATTTATTCTTTATAGGAATAATCGGTATGATAATTTTAGGATTTTCGGAAACTGGAAGGTGGAGTTTAGGACAAGCCTTGATGATGGCTAATGCAGATGAAGAATATCGAGCAAGAGTAATTAGTCTTTTAATGATGTCTTGGGGACTTATGCCGCTAAGTATGCTTCCTATGAGTTGGGCATTTGGTTATTTTGGAGCAGAAATAACTACTTTATTTACAGCTATAATTACATTATTATTTTGTATATCAAGTTTATATTGGGCAAAAGCTCTATTGGGAACAAAATAATAAAATGCAAACAAAAATAAAGAAACTTCCAAGAGATATATCTCTATTAATTTCAGCAGGAGAAGTAATAGATAAACCTGTTTCAATAATAAAAGAACTTGTTGAAAATTCTATAGATGCTCTATCAAAAAGAATAGTAATCGAAATAAAAAATGGAGGTAAGAAATTTTTATCAATTACAGATGATGGTATTGGCATTGATCCAGATGATATAGAATTGGCCTTTGAAAGGCATAGTACATCAAAATTAAGATCTAAAGAAGATATTTATAAAGTTTCCTCATTAGGATTTAGAGGAGAAGCATTAGCCTCTATTGCATCAGTCTCGAAGATAGAATGCAAATCAAGAATAAAAAATCTAGACTATGGAATTTGCTTAGTTATAGACTCCGGTGAAATTATAACAAAATCAAAAATAGGTTCTAATTATGGAACTCAAATAATAGTACAGAATCTTTTTCATAACATTCCAGCCAGACTTAAATATTTAGCAAATAGTAGATCAGAATCTGGTAAGATTATTCAATTTGTTCAAAGTATTTCAATGTCCCATCCTAATATATCTTTTGAATTAATTATTGATGGGAAAATTAGACTTAAGACAAAAGGTGACAATAGTAAAATTTCAATAATGAATCAGTTATATAATTTAGAATCAAAGGACGTAATATATCTTGATCTAAAGAAAAATTCTTATCAACTTAAAGGATATATTAGTAAACCAGAAAAAAATTTTGGTAATCGTTCAAGAATGATTTTTTCTGCAAATGGAAGAGTCATTAAGAATCCAAAGATATTTTTTAGTATAGAAAATGCTTATAAGCAATTTAATAAATCTAAAAAATTTCCAATTACAAATCTCAATCTTATTTTGCCCTTTGACGAAGTGGATGTAAATATTCACCCTCAAAAGCATGAAATAAAATTTCAAAATGAAAATGAAATTATATCTTTTATTTACAGTAATATAATAAAAACTTTAAATTCTGAGATTCCATCAGAAACAATAAATTTGGAGATTAAACAAAGAAATAATAATTACTATAATAATGAAAATCTTGAATATTTCCAACAAAAACTTCTTAATAATCAAGAAAGTCCTCCACTAAAGGAAGCAATTCCAATTCTTAGATTTATTGGACAAATAAAAAATACATTTATTTTATGCGAAGGTCCAGATGCACTTTATATAATAGACCAACATGCAGCTCATGAAAGAATTTTATTCGAAAAATTTATTAAGTTAGGATTTAAGAAAGATTTTCAAATAATGAATATATCAAAATATATAGACCTAGGAGTTTTGAAAAATGAAATAATAATGGGAGAAATTGAAAATTTCCAAAAATTAGGCTGGGATATTGATCAATCCGCAACAGGTGAAATTATTGTTAGAAATCTTCCATTTTTAGGCATTTATAAATCTAAAGAAGTAGACATAAATTACTTATTTGAACTGATTATCAAAGACTTAAAAGAAAAATCTGATACACCTGCGGATATTATTGCAAAAAGATTAGCTTGCCACAATGCAGTAAGAGCTGGTGATAAATTATCTGAATCAGAATCAGAAAAATTAATAAAAGATTTAGAAAAGACAAATATACCTTGGGACCCACATGGAAGACCAGCAATAGTAAAATTAGACTATGATAATCTATCTAAGCAATTTGGTAGATAGTGTATAATTAAATTGAATCATTACCAATTTGATTCCCATATAATGACCGATTTTAATAATATATTACTTCTAATATTAGAAAAAAATCCCTCTAGGTTACTAATTAATCCATTATCAAAAAGTATTATTGCTGGATTTGGTAATAGTAAAGTCGTAAAACTTTCAGATTTTTCAAATTTCATAGATTTCAAGGAAGAAATAAAAATTCAATTATATAAAGATAAAATTGGATTTGGAAGTTTATTTTTTGATATAGAAAATAAAAATATTTCTGAACTTTGGAAAGATTTTGAAGTAGCAGAATTTACCTTTTCAAATATTGTATTTAAGTATGAAAATGAAAATATATCTTATTATGGAGAAGATGAAAACTTAATTTCATATTTTGATGAAATCCAATCGAAAAATATTAAATTTTCAAAAAATTCTGAAAATCTTTTTTTGGAAAAAAATAATTTCGAAAGTTGGATTAATCTAGTGGATAAGGCTAAAAATCAAATTAATGTTTCTATTTTAGAAAAAATTGTTGTGGCTCAATTATATAGATCTAAGATTGAAAAATTAGATCTAAAAAATACAATAATTAACATGGTAGAAAAATATAATAACTGTACTACTTTTATGTATCAAATTAAAGATTCTATTTTTTTTGGTTCAACCCCAGAGAAAATCTTTGAATATTCTAATAAAACTCTTAAGACCGAAGCTATTGCAGGCTCTATTCCCAATAAAGGTGAAAGTACTGAAGAAATAAAAAGAAAATTTATGAACACTACTCTTGTAGAAGAGCATAAGATTGTATCAAATTATATAGAAAAACAATTAATGAAAATAACTTCAAATAAGGTTAGAAAGTCTAGCTTAGATGTTATGAAGCTTAATAATATTAATCATCTACAATCTAAAATTGAAGTTGATATAAATGACAATGATTTTTTCAAATTTATTGAATTACTTCACCCATCACCAGCTTTGGCTGGTTTTCCTGTTCAAGAAGCAAAAAATTGGATAAGAGATAATGAAAATTTTGAAAGGGGGCTATATACAGGTTCCATAGGATATGTTGATGAAAATAACTCTAAATTTTATGCTGCTCTTAGATGCGCTATGTACAAAAAGAATGAAGGAGAAATAATATCTTTTGCAGGAAATGGTATTGTTAGAGATTCAAAAGTCAATTATGAAATAGAAGAACTAAATTCTAAGTTCAAAGCAATAAATGAATCTATAGTTAAGAAATAAATGTTAATACAAGATAAACAGATTAAGATTTTTTTAGAAGAACTTATTATTAGGGGAATAAAAAATATTGTTATTAGCCCTGGTTCTAGATCTACAGCATTGGTAAATAATATATTAGTAAATAAAGAATTCTTTGATGTTACTCTGATTCTAGATGAAAGATCTGCTGGTTATTTTGCATTAGGTATATCTAAAAAAACAAATAGTCCTACTGTCCTAATTTGTACCTCAGGTACTGCAACACTAAATTATTCCCCAGCGGTTGCTGAAGCATTTTATTCAAAAATTCCATTATTAATTATCACAGCTGATAGACCTATGCACTTTAGAAATACTGGTGCTAATCAAACATTAAATCAGAATAATTTATATCAAAATAATATTAAATGGTTTTACGATATTCCGATAAATGCTGATAATAGAATCTTCTCTAATATAGCTCATAAAGCTTTGAATAATAGCGATAATTACCCTAAAGGACCTGTCCAAATTAACTGGCAATTTAATGAACCTTTTACAGATGGAAATATTGAAAAAATACAATTAGAAAAAAAAGTTTCCATTGAGAAAAATGAATCTTTAACTGATAGTGAAGAAAATTTTAAGAACTTTTTAGAAATAACTAATAATAAAAACGGAATCTTACTAGTTGGGCAACATTTTGAAAATAAAAATAGTTTACTTAAATTAGCTAACTTACTAAATTGGCCTATAGTTGCAGATCCTTTATCAAATCTAAGAGAAATAAAAGATTATAAAGAAAATATAATTATAGATACTGGAGATATATTATTTCGTTCAAGCTTAAAAAACATAATACCAGACATAGTTTTACATATTGGAAGTTTACCGGTTTCAAAATTTATATCGTCAAAGCTTGAAAGGGCAAATAAACATATTTTTTTAGAAAACTCTAACAGAATAGCCGAAGGGTTTAATAAAATAGATCTTCATCTTAAAACAAGCTCAGAAGTTTTAGTCAGATACCTAGTAAATAACAAAGATAAAATATTATCTGTGAATAATAAATGGAAATATCTAATGAGAGACTATAACGTTTTTATTAGAAAAAAAACTGAGGTATTAATTAATAATTATGAAGAACTTAATTATAAGAAGTCCATTATAGATAATTTACCTAAAGATTCAAACTATATTGTTGGAAATTCTTTACCTATAAGGCATTTAGATATAATTCTTAATAAAAATATTGAATGTAATTTTATTGGAAATAGAGGTCTGTCAGGAATAGATGGAAATATATCAATTGCATCAGGATATAGTAAGTTTTCAAGGAGCAACACTTACCTTGACATAGGAGATCTTGCTTTTTTTCATGACATAGGTAGTCTTATAAATGCTGTCAAGCATAGCAAAAACTTAACAATAGTCGTTAACAATAATAATGGTGGACAAATATTTAACCTACTTCCCCAAAAAACTGACTTAAGAGATATTTATGAAGAATGGTTTATAACTCCTCATGATGATTTATCAATTCGCAAATTATCTGAAAGTTTTGGATGCAATTATGAAAATATTGATAACAAATTAGAATTAGAAAAGCTAATAAAGAATTTTACAAATAAAAACATAAGTATTATCGAACTTAATATTAATTCTAATTATGATAATTATAATAGTGAAATAAATTCAATTGTGAATTGTTTAGAAAATATTTATGACTAGAAAATTATTTCATAAGATAGAGGGGAGTGGTACCCCATTATTACTAATTCACGGTTTTACTGGTAGTCATAAATCATTTGATAAGATATCCAATTTTCTAAAAATATACTTTAGAGTAATAACTATAGATATGATTGGTCATGGAAAATCAATGGATTATAAAAAAGAAAATTACTCTTTCGATCAATCAATTCATGATATTTCAAGTATTTTAGAATCTCAATCACTAAAAAAAATAAATATATTAGGTTACTCCTTAGGTGGAAGATTAGCCATGCAATTTGTGAATAAGAATCCAAACAAAATAAATAAATTGATCATATGTAGTGCTTCAAATGGAATTAAAAATAAAAAAGAAAGAGAAAAAAGAATCATATCTGATAGCAAAATAATTAACTTATTACAAAATTATCCTTTAGATCATTTTGTAAATTATTGGCAAAACTTAAAGTTATGGCAATCAGAAAAGAGACTAGATATAAAAAAAATAATTCAATTACGAAAAATAAGACTGACTCAAAATAAAATAGGGCTTGCATTAAGCTTAACTAATCAGGGACAAGGTGTTCAAGAATATTTGGGAGATCAATTACGATCTATTAAGGCTAATACTTTGATAATGTTTGGAGAAAAGGATAAAAAGTATAAAGAAATTTCTAAAGAAATACATAATTTGATAGAAAATTCTAAATTAGAAATGGTCCCTAACTCAGGTCATAATATAATATTAGAAAACCCTATTTTTATATCTCAAAAAGTTAAGCATTTTATATTAGGAGAAAATAATGAAAATAAATTGGCAATCTAAGTCAGAATATGAAGATATTTTAGTAGATTTTTATAATGGGATAACTAAAATAACTATCAACAGACCTGAAGTCAGAAATGCTTTTAGACCTAAGACTATAAGTGAGCTTAGTGAAGCTTTTAAGTTAGCAGCAGAAGATGACGAAACAGGAGTAGTACTTTTTAGAGGTAAAGGTGATAAGGCATTTTGTTCAGGAGGGGATCAAAAGGTCAGAGGACATGGCGGATACAATGATGAAGGAGGAAATCCAAGTCTTGGAGTATTACCACTTCAAAGATTTATCAGATATATGCCTAAACCTGTCATAGCTTTAGTAAGTGGATATGCTATCGGAGGAGGACACGTTCTTCAAGTAATTTGTGATCTTACAATAGCTTCAAGTAATTCAATATTTGGTCAAACAGGGCCTAGAGTAGGATCTTTTGATGCTGGATTTGGAAGTCATGAATTAGTAAGATTAGTTGGAACAAAAAAAGCAAAAGAAATTTGGTTTTTATGCGATCAGTATAATGCTAAAGAAGCTCTAGAAATGGGTCTTATAAATAAAATAGTAGATTATGAAGAGTTAGAAAATGAAGGGGTTCGTTGGGCTAATAAAATCTTAGAAAAAAGTCCAACTGCTATAAGATTTTTAAAAAATACCTTCATTGCAGAGTCTGATGGTTTAGCTGGATTACAGAATATGGCTGGAGATATTACTATGATGTACTATATGACTGAAGAGGCTAAAGAGGGAAAAAATGCCTTTATAGAAAAAAGAAAACCTAATTTTTCTAAATACCCCAAACCTCCTTTTCATGGATAAGTTGTGAAAGAAAAAATAAATTCAATTTTAGGTGCCTTTAGAATCAAGACTCTTCCTGCTGTTTTAGGCCCTATAATAATTGCCTTGAGTATATCAATTATTGAATCTTTTGAATTATATAAAATTATTCTTGTAATCCTAATTGGAATAAGCCTACAGGTACTAGTTAATTTGATAAATGATTTAGAAGATTATAAAAAAGGTGTAGACAATTTAAAACGATTAGGCCCCACCAGAGCAACACAATCTGGTGATTTATCTATCTATGAAATGAAAATACTAATCTCATTTATTTTTCTAATATCTTTGCTTCTCGGAATTCTAGCCTTTTTTATGTCTGGTATTTTTGTTATATTTTTCGGGATACTTTTATTTATTCTAGCTTATACTTATACTGGAGGTCCTTCTCCTTATGGTTATATGGGACTTGGAGAATTTGCTGTTTTTATAGTATTTGGTCCATTTACCGTCCTTGGAAGCTTATATCTTTTCGATTTATATCCATCATTTGAAACTCTCCTAATTTCCTTTGTTCCAGGTTTTTCAAGTAGCCTAATAATTCTTGTGAATAATATTAGAGATATCAAAAATGATGAAGAAAATGGGAAAAAAACTATCGCAGTAAAACTTGGTGACACAAGATCAAGATATCTTTATATTTTTATTTTATATTTATTAATATTAAATATCTGTTTTATAGTTTTCATATCACAAAACCTAATATTGCTTCTTTTAGTTATATTATGTATGGTAATTTTCCCAATTTCAGATATTGGATTTAAGAAAAGTTGGTTTATACTACCTAAATATTATTCTAAAATCTCCTTAAGGGAATCAAAATTAAACAACACTTTGATAAATACAGTTAAAGCCCATTTTATAATTTGTACTATCATTTCCATTTCAATCATTGCTTGGGAATATTCCCCGATTTTTTAGTATATATGACAGGATAAACAATATTCTAAAGAAAATTCAAATTTATAATAAAAAAAACAAAAAAAAGTATATGACAAGCTGGATAGAAAAAAATATAAGTAAGAACTTATTTATATCAGGGAAAAATTATCAATATAATTTTGAAGAATATTTTGATTTATTATTAAAGCATTATAATTTTGCCAAAAAAAATATCAAAAAAAATGAAAAAATAGTTTTTATTTCTAATAGTGTCTTGGAATATTCTATTTTTTCTATTTTAATTCCAATGGTCGGAGGCATTTTTGTACCTATGAATCCTAAGAGTCCTGTAAATGAAATCAAGAACAAAATGGAAATTATTAAATGTAAAAAAATCATATACGATAAAAGTATAAAATTAGAAGCAATTGAGAATAAAATTCAAATTTCTTCTGAAAAGTTAGTACCTAAGAATTATAAATTTGAATATATTTCAGAGGATCAGGTATATTGCATATTATTTACTTCTGGAAGTTCAGGTATTCCTAAAGCAGTAAATATCTCAAGGAAAAATATTGAAACTAGTTGTGAAATATCTCAATTAAACTTACAAGTAGAAAAATCTGATAGCTGGCTGTTATGTATGCCTCCTTTTCACGCAGGGGGATTATCAATTATTTTCAGAAGTGTAATTTTAGGAAATAAATTTCATGTAGAAGATCATTTTGAGGCTGATAATGTCATTAATTTAATTATGAGTGAAAAAATCAACATAATATCAATGGTTCCAACTATGTTGAGTAGAATAGTTAATGAGATGGAAATAAAGAAAATCTCTGCTCCAAAATCTTTCAAATTTATTTTATGTGGAGGAGCAAGAACTTCAGAAGATTTAATTCTTAGGGCAAATAATATAGGCTTAAAAATACTTCCCACATATGGTATGACAGAAACATCTTCTCAGATTGCAACTGCATCTCCCAATGATAATGAAAGGCCAAAAAACTCAGTTGGTAAATTACTAGAAAAAGTATCTATAGATTTTTCATCAGAATCTGAAATCCTGATAAGTGGAGATTTTGTGGCCAAATATTATGGTAAAAAAGATAATTCAAAATGGCTCTATACAGGTGATTATGGTTATATTGATAAAAATAATTATTTATTTATTTCGGGAAGGTTAGACGATCTAATAATTTCTGGAGGTGAGAATATTAACCCACTTGAAATAGAAGAAATTATTAATAAGCTTGATTATATCGACGAGTGTATAGTAGTTGGAAAAAAAGATGAATATTGGGGAGAAAAAGTTACCGCAGTGGTTTTTTCAGAAAAAAATATTAAATTGGATGAAATTAAGGGATCTTTAGAAAATATAGATAATTACAAGCATCCGAAATCAATAATTAATTATAAAAAAGCTTTACCTAAACTGCAAAATGGAAAATTTGATAGAAAAAAAATAAAAGAAATAATAAATGAACTCTAGTCCCAAAAAAAATAGTTTTATAAAAAATTATCCAGTGACTTCAATGCTCGCTTTTAGCAATTTTATAATTTATGTAATTCAAGAAATTACTGGTGACTCTAATAATGTTATTGATCTTGTAAATATGGGTGCAAGATACGATATTTATGTAGCAAAGGGAGATTGGTGGAGATTTATTACTCCAAATTTTTTACATATAGGTATAACACATTTGTTACTCAATTTAGCTGGATTATTCATTTTTGGTATGCTTGTTGAAAAAGATTTTTCTAAAATTAAGTACATAATAATATATTTTTTTTGCGGAATATGTTCGAACATATTTTCTTACTCTTCTGGATCTTGGTTTGGATTCACCTGCGGACCAGTAGGAGCGGGAGCAAGTGGAGCAATTTTTGGACTACTAGGTGCATATGCTTCCTATCTAATTATTAATAAAAACGTTTTAGGGCAGCAGGGAAAAGACTCATTAGTATCCATAGGATTAATAATCTTTATAAATGTTATTTATGGGGCAGCTGCTACTGGAGTTGATCATATTGCCCATGTAACAGGAATTATTTCTGGCTTAGCGATTGGCTGGTTACTAAGTCCTTCTAAACAAATGGTAATTTTGCCAAATGAATTACATGAAAATTCTATTTTAGTTTCAGTGAAAAGAAAAAAAATATCTAGTTTGTTCATTGTTAGCTTTATATTTTTAATTATAATAACTTTCATAGCTTATGATCAAAGAACGCAGGATATTATAGAATTCTCTAGATTCTGCACATAAAATTTAATATGTTGAATAATCAAATAAAAACAGTAAATAGACTCATAGATTTAGTAAATATCAGTGGAAATAGTATAACCAATTCCCGAAGAAGAATAATAGCAGAAATTGCCAGAAAAGAAGGCCTATTTACTTCAGAAGAACTTACAAAGTCATTACCAAATATTGGTAGAGCTACTGTTTATAGAACATTAAAATTATTACATGACATAGGGTCAATTTGCAGAATTAATATAGTCGATGAACATAGCTACTATACATTATCTTTATCAGATCATCATCATCATACTGTTTGTAAGGAATGTAATAAGATAGAAGAAATTAATTTGATTGGTTTTGAAAAAGATCTAAGGCTATATGAGAAAAACATAAATGGTAATATCTTGTCTCACAACCTTGAAATTTATATTGTCTGTGGAGAATGCGACTAAAAAGTTTTTGGTGGAGACGGGGAGGAGTTGAACCCCCCGTCCAAGAAATTTATTCCTTGAGCTTCTACAGGCTTAGCCGATATTATAATTTTCGTCAATAAAGGCGCTATCGACAAACCAACTATTATTGCTTAGCCAGAAAAATTTTTGCAAAATCACTCTAGCAATGACTTTACTCAGCTCAGGTAATTCGTCGTTCTAATATATCACCCCAAGCAAAGATACTATAGAACGTCACTACTTTATATTAAGCAGCGAGAGCGTATTCTTGATCGCCAATCATTATTTTGCCATTTCATACGTGGTATGACAACACGACCTGCGACTCAAAGATCCATTCCCTGTCGAACCCACTCGTCCCCATATAACTAATTTAAGTTTACTTAAGAATTCTTATTTTTCAAAATTCTAGAGATCGTTCTATTAGAATCTTTCTCTTTTATAGATGCTCTTTTATCATACTTCTTTTTACCTCTAGCTAATGCTATTTCAATCTTAACTAGATTTCTTTTTAAATAAATTGACAGAGGAATTATAGTTAAGCCTTTTTGAGTTTTGGCTCCACCAAGTTTATCAATCTGGTTTTTATGAAGTAAAAGTTTTCTATCTCTTATGGGATCATATTGATTTGAAGAAGAATCAAATTTGTACTCAGCTACATGACATCCAATTAGCCAAGCCTCTCCTTTATTTATAATCACCCTAGACTCAGATATCGATACATTACTATTTCTGATTGATTTAATTTCAGGTCCATTTAAGACTAATCCAGCTTCAAATTTATCTAAAATTTCATAATCATAATATGCTTTTCTATTTTTAGCTAATGACATGACATTAATTTTTTGTTTCGAAATCTAATTGAGTTATAGCTGCTTCTATTTGAGTGTCATAAAAATCTGATGCCTTGGATGATGCATCTGGTAATTCAACAACTACATCTGGCTCAAGCCCAATATCATGAATAGCTCGGCCATTAGGAGTAAACCAATGAGCATTAGTTAAGAACATGCCACCACCATTAGATAAAGCTCTAACTAAACTTACACTGCCTTTTCCATATGTCTTTTCCCCAATAACTACACTTCTTCCATAGTCTTGTAATGCCCCAGCCATTACTTCTGATCCACTAGCAGAGTTTCCATTTACAAGGGTAACCATAGGAATTTTAGAATATTTACCAACTTCTCCATTAACATTCCATAAAGTCTTTTTTCCTTTTGCATCTATTTCAAATGTGACAACCCCAGAATCAAGAAATAAACTTGTTGAATCCACAGCAGATCCTAAAAGTCCTCCAGGATTATTTCTTAGATCTAAAATAATTCCTGATGCATTTTCAATCTCAATTGCCTCACTAAAAGCTTCTGATAATTCTTGGGGGGTTGAATCAGTGTATTGATTGATTCTTATCTTGATGTAATTAGTTTCAGACACTGGATCTGAATTTACACTTGGTTGTTCAATTTTTTCTCTTGTTACTTTAATCTCAATTGGTTCAAATTCATTGAGTCTTTCAATCGTTAATAATACTGAAGTTCCTTCGGGTCCTCTTATTAAGTTTATTGCTTCAGTAAGAGTCATTCCAATAATACTTACTCCATCAACTTTTAATATTTTATCTCCACCCTTTATTCCTACAGCCTCAGCTGGACCACCAGAAATAGGGGCCACTATTACAACTGAAGATTGATCATTTGCCATATCAACATATGCACCTATACCTTGATATGAGCCAGATAAGTCTGAACTAGCTATTTCCCATTTTTCTGGGGATATATATGTTGAATGTTTATCATCTAGTGTTTTGATTAAGGTCTTTACTGTTTCATCAGTAATTTTATTATCGTCAATTCTTGATCTGTCGTAATAAGAATCATTAATAAAATCATATGCTTCCCAAAAGGCTTTGATATTTTCAGGCACAGAATTAGGTCGAGATTTCTCTTCAAAAACTATTTCTCTATTATCATCGGCAATTAGATTACCTTCTGGTGTATAGTTATTAATAAAAAAACCAAATGCAAAAGATATTATGGCAATTGTAGCCATAATAAAAATGTTTCTAGTATTAATAAACTGATTATTCATCTTAAATTTTTATCTATACTCCTTTAAGTATAGATAAAAATTTTCAAATAATTAACAAATTGAAAGTAGATTTAGCTCAAAGTGACTATGCATAAGATAGTAAAAATATATAAAAAGATGGTGTTTATATAAACATAAAAATATTGAAATTGAGGATTAAAAAAAGAAATATTAAAAATCTTAAGTAATAATAGACTAAAAGAAATAAGAAAGGTTTATTAAAATGCCAAAATATATTATTGAAAGAAATATTGAAGGTGCTGGAGACAGGAAAGGTAATACTGGAGCAGTAAATTCTAACAAAGTCTTAAAAGAAATGAATGATGAAGGGAAAAATATTCATTGGCAACATAGCTATACAACCCAAGATAAAGTCTACTGTGTATATATTGCTGATAACCCAAGCCTTGTTCTCGAGCATGCTAATAGATTAGGAGCTCCTGCGGATAAAATAGAAGAAATTAAAGGCATCAGCGATCCAACTACTGGAGAATGATAATCTAAATTCTAAGTATATTTTTTACATAACTATTATAGTACGCAATAGAATTTATTGCTTTTATAATTCCCTTTTATATGTATATATAGTTATTTTCATTTTTTATTATTGATGCTGAGGTAATCAAGGCTTCTCTGAGCTCTTCGAAGCCAATTCCATTTTTTGCTGATGTTGATATTTGTGCAAGATAGCTAGAATCTAAATCAATTATTTTATTAATATTATCAATAAGATCAATTTTATTTTTAATCAATAATTTAGGTACTTCTGACAATCCTAAATCTTCTAAGATTAGATCCACAGTCTTAATTTTCTCAAGATAATCATCTGCTGCAAAATCAACAACATGAAGCAAAATATCTGCATTCACTGCTTCTTCTAACGTAGATTTGAAGGATTCTACCAATATTGTTGGAAGTTTATTAATGAAACCTACTGTATCTGAAATAGTAGAAGAAATATTATGTTGTAAAAAAAATTTTCTAGTTGTAGTATCCAAAGTCGAAAATAGTTGATTTTTTGAGAGAATATTGGACTTAACTAATCTATTGAAGAGTAAACTTTTCCCTGAGTTTGTATACCCAACTAAAGAATAGTTAATAATGTTGTTAGTCATTCTTTTACTTCTTTGAGAAGTTCTAGTATTTTCTACTTTCTTCATCCCAGCCTTTACACGTTTTATTCTTCCTCTGATTAAACGTCTATCTGTCTCTATTTGAGTTTCTCCAGGACCCCTTGTACCAATACCTCCACCTAGCCTCTCCAAATGAGACCATTGACCTGCCAATCTTGGTAGAAGATATTCTGATTGAGCTAATTCCACTTGAAGTTTACCTTCATGGCTTTGAGCTCTTTTAGAAAAAATATCTAAGATCAATGCAGTTCTATCTATAACCTTAACATTCAGTTTTTTTTCAAGATCTCTTTGAGTACTTGGATTTAGTTCATCATCAAAAATACAAACATCTATATGCATCTTTTTAATAAGACTTTTTATTTCAATTATTTTACCTGAACCAACATAGGTATTTAGAGGTTTATCTAATAATTGAAAAATTTCTAGAATAGGTTCAGCTCCCGCAGAAATACTTAAGTTTCTTAATTCAGACAAAGATTCAAGAATTTTTCTTTTTGAGCATTTTTTCTTCTGATCAGCTGCAATCAGCAAAGCTTTTTCTTTATGAATTTCTGTTTTATAATTTTTCAAATTAATTCAAAGTAAATTGAGATAGTCTTTTCAATCCTTCATCAATTTGATCATCAGGAATAGTCAATGAAAGTCTTATAAACCCTTCTCCTGCTGTTCCATATCCATTGCCTGGAGTCACTACAACATTTACGTCTTCTAATAATCTTTCTGTAAATGATGCTGAAGTATAACCATCAGGAACTCTTGTCCAAATATATAAAGTGGCCTTAGGAGCAACGGCATCAAGACCTATTTCCTTCAAAGTTGAAACTACTTTATCTCTTCTTTTTTTATAAATATCATTATTTCCTTTAATCCAATCTTTGGATAAAGAAAGGGCTTCAATTCCCATTTCTTGTATTGCTTGAGACAATCCTGAATCAATATTTGATTTTACTCTCATTAGGGCATTTATAAGATCAGGATTTCCTACAGCACTACCGACTCTCCATCCAGTCATATTTGCTGTTTTAGATAAAGAATGAAATTCAATTGAAATATCCATAGCTCCAGGCACCTCAAGTATACTTGGAGCAACATATCCATCATAAGTCACTTCTGTATAACAAGCATCATGCATAAGAGCTATATTAAATTCCTTACAAAACTCTACAGCTTCCCTAAAAAAATCAATGTTAGCAATTGCTCCTGTAGGATTATTAGGATAATTAATCCATAACATTTTTGCTTCTCTAGCAGTTTTTGTGTCTATTGAAGAAAAATCAATTAGGAAATCATTCTTTTCTAATAGATCTACAAATACTGATTCACCTCCTGCAAACATAGTTCCAATTTCATAAACAGGATAAGCCGGATTAGGAACTAGAGCTTTATCTCCTGGATCAATAAAACATAATGGTGCATGGGCTATTCCTTCTTTAGCTCCAATTAAATTAATAACTTCGGTTTGATGATCTAAATTTACATCAAATCTTTCTTTATAAAAATTAGAAACAGCTTGTCGAAATTCAGGTAACCCTTCTGATTCAGGATATCGATGATGTACAGGATTATCCGAAGCAGACTTAAGTCTATTCAAAACATTATTTGGCGTTGGTATATCTGGATCACCTATTCCAAATGAAATAACTTCTATTCCTTCTTCTTTTTTCTTTGCAATTGCCTTAGAAATACCAACAAATAGATATGGTGGTAATTCTTGTACTCTCTTAGCTAACTTCATAAAAAACTCCTAAATTAATGTGGCCAAATTCCAGAAAAAACTTCTTCACTTGGCCCTTCTAACATTGCCATATCATTACCATCCCAAGAAATATTTAGATTTCCTCCATCTAATATCACTTCAACATCATCATCAACTAATCCATTGTATCTAGCAGCACTAGCAGATGCAGTACTCCCTGTACCAGAAGATAAGGTCTCGCCTGCTCCTCTTTCAAAAATTCTAGCTCTAATTTTATTTCTAGAAATAATATTTACTACTTCAAAATTTATCCTATTAGGAAAATATTCATGCTTTTCTACGATAGTACCTATCTCTACCAATGGAAATTCTTCTACTTTTTCATCAATTATTATTACTGCATGAGGATTACCTACAGACAGGCAAGTAAAGTCTAGTTTCCTATCGAGAATTGATACAGAAAATTTAGGGGCATCATCATCATTTAATTTTGGTACATCAATTGGGATTTTACTTGGTATAAAATTAGGAATACCCATCTCAACTCTGGAGGAAATCACCTTATCATTTTCTAATTTTGGATAAACAGTTTTAATTCCATCTCCTGTTTCAATTTTTAAGATTTTTTTTTCGGGATTAATTATTTTTGAATCAATAACAAATTTTGTAAATAACCTTATACCATTTCCACTTATTTCAGCTTCTGAACCATCAGGATTATAGATCCTCATTCTAATATCAGCTGAATCACTATCAAAAACAACAACTATTCCATCAGATCCTATCCCGAAAGCAGGTTTACTCATATCTACAGATAATTGATTCCAATCATAATTTTGATTCCTTCCATCTAGTGCAATGTAATCATTTCCAGCACCTTGAAGTTTAACAAAAGGTAGCATATAAAACTCCTAATTTTTTGATAACCACATTGATATTATATTATCGGCTTGTTCGAATGAATTATCAAAATCTACCCATTTAATTCTTTTATCACTCTTTTTAAACCAGTTATCTTGATGACGCATCAACTTTCTAGTTGAAGAAAATATTTTTTTAATCATTTGATTTTTATCAAGTTCTTGGTCTAAATAAGAAATTACTTCTCTGTAGCCAATTGAAGACATTGCAGGAGCATTTTTTTTAACTCCATTCTCTAATAATTGTTTTACTTCATCTATCCACCCTGATTCAATCATTTTCTGAATTCTTAATTTGATCAATTGGTCATTTGTTTTTCTATCAATATTTATACCTATTATTAGGCTTCTTAAGTTATGATTCTCTAACCTTCTTTTACTTGAATCATTGTATCCTGAGTCATATCTTTCTATAATCCTCACTAATCTTCTAGGGTTTTGTAAATCTTTATTATATTTTAATGGATATTTTGTAGAATATTTTTGTATTACCTGATTTATTCCAAACTCTGAAATTTCTTTTTCAAGTTTATTTCTTAACCTAAAGTTAGGTTTTATTTTCGGCGGATCCCAACCTTCTATAATTCCCCAAGTATATTGGCCAGTCCCACCTACTAAAATTGGTATTGATTCTAAGTCATTTATTATTTTTCTTGAATTTTCTAAAAACCATACTAGATTGCTTACTTCATTATGATTTAATAAATCAATCATATAATGTTTAACTTTCTTCATTTGGTTCTCAGATGGTTTTGCAGTACCTATATTAAAATCTCTATACAAAAGCTTAGAATCAGAATTAACTATTGATAAATTATATTTTTCAGCAATTTTGAATGCTAAATCAGATTTTCCTGAAGCAGTTGGCCCAACAATAGAAATAATTTTTTTTTTTGACATTTATTTATTATTAATTATTCTAGATAAAATCTTATAATCTAAACTAGCACTACCAATCAGTATTCCACTAATTTTTTCATGCTCTCTAAATAGATTAGAATTTTGTTCATTTACACTACCACCATAAAGAATAGGGACTTTATTATCAGAAATATCTTTTAGGTTTTTTTCTATTACATTAATGACATCATTTATATCTGATATTGATGCTGATTTGCCTGTACCAATAGCCCAAATAGGCTCGTAGGCTATTAGGAGGTTATTGGTATTAATTTGCTTATTAATGGAATTTTTTATTTGATTAGAAAGAAATTTTTCCACCTCTGGAAATCCTTTTTTTCTTATATTCAAATCTTCACCAATACAAAGAATAGGAATAATATCATTTTTTTGTAATATCTTGATTTTTTGAAATATAATTTCATCAGTTTCATTAAATTGAATTCTTCTTTCTGAATGACCTACAATAGAAAAAGTGCATAAATCTTTAACTTGAGATGCTGAAATAGATCCTGTTCCCTGCCCTTGATCTCTCTGATCTACATCTTGAATACCTAACTTAAATTTTCCAATATTCTTAGAAAAATACTCTAATGAGATATTTGAAGGACATAGTATAATTTCATCATCATAATTAGTTACATTTTGAATTAAGGATTCTAAATATATAACACTTTCATTAAATGATTTATTCATTTTTAAGTTTGCAACTACAAAAAATTTACTCATCTTTTAGTACCTCAATTGATTCTAAAAATTTCCCCTCTAGTAAACTCAAGAATGCTCCTCCTCCAGTAGAAATATGAGAAAAATAATCTAATGCATGAAAATGATTTATAGAAGCAACTGTAGAACCGCCTCCAGCAACTTTTATGTTTGAATTAGAGGTAATTATAAAATCTAAGAGCTTTTTTGTTCCACTTGAAAAATTTTTATTTTCGTAAACTCCTGGAGGACCATTCCAAATAATTTTATCTGATTTTAAAATCATTTTTCCTATTTCATCTAATGAGTTAGGACCTACGTCAAATATTTGGTCAGAATCATTAATTTGACTTGAATGTAATATGATAGGTTCGGTATTTAGGTTTTCAGCACAAATCAGTTGATCTGGAACATATATTTTAGGATGTTTTTGTAATATTTTTTCTGCATAGAATATTTCTTCTCTCATATCATTCTTATTTTGTTGAATCAACTTATTGTTTGCTATTAAGAAGGGTCTAATCATTCCACCAGTGATAATTATATTTTCAAAATTATTTGAAAGATTTTCAATTATTGGGATTTTATCACTAATTTTTGAGCCCCCTAAAATTGCAACTGAATTTGAAGATTCGACACTTATGCATTCAGTGATATTAAGGATTTCTTTTTCTAGTAATATGCCTCCAAAAGATGGTAGTTTTTTTGTAATACCTATGATGGAAGCATGATTCCTATGGATAGTTCCAAATCCATCATTTACAAACACATCACCAAATGATGATAGAAAATCTATAAAATCTGGATCATTCTTTTCTTCTCCTTCATTAAACCTAATATTGTCTACAAGAAACAGAGTTCCGTTTGGTTTTGATTTTATAATATCTGAAATTTTGGATAGATTTTTATACTCAATAAAACATATCTCTTGTTTAAGTTTTGAACCTATTTCATTTAGCAAAGGCTTAAATGAGTATTCTTCATTATATTTTCCTTTAGGTCTTCCTATATGAGATAAAATAATAACTTTGGCAGACTGACCAAGCAAATAATCAATTGTGGGAATACTTTCAATTATTCTAGTATCATCTAAAATTTTACCTTTGTTTGATAAAGGTATGTTTAAATCTAATCTAAGTAAGCATTTTTTACCAAAAAAATTATTATTTAATATACTCTTAATTTTTACCATTATTACAACTTACAAGAGGCTAATATTCTCAAAAATTTCAATCTTACTTGATTTAGAAAAACCTAGATGATCTAAACCTAATTCAGACTTTTTTTTGTAATCATTAGCCATTTCTTTCGAATCGTTTATGGTATCTAATTCAATACATAATTTTTTTATTTCAGGAATTTTTTTTGGATCAATAATCCTGTCTAGATAGATTTCTCCAATTTTTCTTTTTTGAGTTGGATTTCCTTTTTGAAATACGAGTATTACAGGCAGTGGTTTATTTTTTGAAAGAATTCCGCCAAATTTTGCTGAATCTTTTGGTGAATCATCTCTAAAAAAGTCTATATCTTGCCTAATTTTTTCATAAGTCATTAAGTTCTTTGAAAGTTCATTAGGAGTATCCAAATCTGATTTACTAAGAATCATAGGAGTTGTCATAGTTAAAAGTAATAATGTTCCAAGCTTATGCTCAGCTAATCTTAGGTAATCATCAATTGTTGTTATTGGTTTTTCTTGAAGATCAAGTTCATAATTTTCTGATTCACATATCTTTATTATGCTTCCATCAAAATTAGAAATTATACTTAATAAAGATTCGGAATTATCAAAACCATCTGCAATATCTAATAATACTGATCTTGATAAAGCCTGGAAACCATCTCCTACATTTATTGCTTGAGCTGGCCCATATTTCCACCATAATGACTCTTTTTCAAACCTTTCAGTGTTACCATTTCTAACATCCTCATGAACCTCAAAAGATGCATTTAGTAATTCAATTGATGCAGATACTGAATAAGATATTTTATTATTTACTTCAAAATGCTCTGAAAATATTTGAGCGATAGTACCAAGGGGAAAATTTTGATTAGGTGAATTCTCAGAATTATTCTCGAGACCAAAATGATATTTCATCATCTTATACAATCCGAGATCTTCTTTATTTAGTACTGAAGTTAAGGTTGGTATGAAATTCATCATCTTTTTTTATTTAATCAATTACTTCTTTTATTTTTTCTAAAGTTACTGGACCTTCTCTTAAAATATCTATTTCGGACTCATCATTGTCAATCTTTATTACGGTGGAAGAAAGAGTTTCTGATCCACAATCTATTTCAGTGATTTCAGAAACTTTTTTACTAAAAGTTAATTTGATTTGGTTTATATCTTTTGTGGGAGCAACACCACTTATATTTGCAGAAGTACCTGTTATTGGTCTTCCTAGAGATTCAATTATTTTTTGGGTAAATGAATGATTTGGTACTCTAACCCCTAAATATCCTGAACCGTTATTTATTTCTTTTGGAAAATCATTCATTATTGGTAGAACAATAGTTAGCGGGCCTGGCCAAAATTTATCAGCCAATTTATTAAGCCTTTGGGATGATATATCACAATACCTTTCTACATCTCTTAAACTTGAAATTAGCAGAGGAATAGGTTTATTTAAGTCTCTTTTTTTTATCTTAAAAAGATTTTTTATAGCCAATGAATTATCTGCAACTACTGATAAAGAGTAAAACGTATCTGTAGGCAAAATACAAACCTCACCATTAGATAACTTTTCAACGATTTGGTCTATTAATATATTTTTATTTTTTTCTATCTTCAAATTTACAATTTTTACCTTTATTCTATAATTTTATATAAAAATTTAAACCGAGTTAGATTTGAAGCAAGCCACAATTGTAATTTTTGATTACGGATCACAATATACAAGACTAATTTCTAGAAGATTAAGAGAAAAAAATGTATTTTGTGATCTAGTAAATCCTGAAATAGATAAATCTTTTTTTGAAGATAGAGATATAAAAGGATTTATTTTATCTGGAGGTCCTAATAGTGTTTTTGATGATAATTCTCCAAATATTCCTGATTGGGTAATGGAAAGTAACAAACCAATTCTTGGTATATGCTATGGGATGCAATTATTAGCAATAAATCAAAGTGGTAAAGTAGAAAAAACCCAAAAAAGAGAATACGGTAACTCCATCCTAAGTATTAAAGAAGATTCTAAATTATTTTCTGGTATTCCTAAGAATATTAATGTTTGGATGAGTCATGAAGATAAAATAATAAATCTACCCCAAAATTTTATGATAATTGGAAAAACTGATAATTCATTTTGTGCTGCATTTGAAAAAGACTTAATTTATGGAGTTCAATTTCATCCAGAAGTTGATAATACAGCCTACGGTAATAAAATTTTAGAAAATTTTGCTATTAATATTTGCAATACTTCAAATAATTGGACTGCAAGAAATTTTATCGATAAATCTATAGAAAATATAAAAAATGAAGTTCAGGACAATAAAGTTATTTGTGGAATTTCAGGAGGAGTCGATTCAAGTATAACTGCAACCTTAATACACAAAGCAATTGGAAATAAATTAACATCTATTTTTGTAGACAATGGATTACTAAGAAAAGGAGAATCAGAAAATGTTATGAATTTCCTCAAGAACAGTTTAGGGTTGAATATAATTAAGGTTGATGCAAGAGAGAATTTTCTAAATAAATTAAAAAATATAATTGATCCTGAAAAGAAAAGAAAAATAATAGGAAAAGAGTTTATAGACGTATTTGAAAAAGAAGCAAAAAAAATTGATGATGTAAAATACCTTGCTCAAGGTACACTCTACTCAGATATAGTTGAATCTGCTGTTACTAAAAATGGTCATCAAGTTGTCATAAAAAGTCATCATAATGTGGGTGGGCTTCCTGAAAAAATGAATCTTAAGCTTCTTGAACCTCTTAAGTTACACTTCAAAGATGAGGTAAGAGATATTGGATATGAGCTTGGAATAGATAAAGAAATTATAGAAAGACATCCATTCCCAGGACCAGGTTTAGCTATAAGAATTATTGGCAAGATAACTGAACAAAAATTAAATATATTAAGAGAAGCAGATCATATATTTATAGATGAAATAAAAAAAGCTAAATTATATGATGAGATTTGGCAAGCTTTTGCAGTTTTAACAAACATTCAAAGCGTTGGTGTTATGGGAGATAATAGGACTTATCAAGATTGTATAGCAATAAGAGCGGTAAATTCAAAAGATGCTATGACAGCTGATTGGTCTAAAATCCCCTATGAAGTTCTTTCTTCAATTTCATCTAGAATTATTAATGAAGTTGATGGAATAAACAGAGTGGTATATGACATAACATCAAAACCTCCAGGAACAATAGAGTGGGAATAATATATTAACAAGGAATCATAATATTTATGAAAGTTTTAGTAGTTGGATCAGGAGGAAGAGAGCATTCAATAATATGGAATTTATCCAAAGATAAAAAAGTTAAGGAAATTATATGCATTGGTGATAATGCAGGTATTTCTAAGATAGCAAAATTAATTAATATAAATATTGAAGATTTATTTCTATTAGAGAAGACTATAAAAGATCAAAATCCAGATTTAGTTGTTATAGGACCTGAGGGACCGTTAAGTAAAGGTATCACAGATTTATTGATAAAAAATAATATAAATGTATTTGGACCAACCAAACAAGCTTCGCAAATTGAAGCTTCGAAAATATTTGCAAAAAGATTAATGCTTGATAATGGTATACCTACACCTCATGCTAAATTTTTTAATAATCACAATGAAGCTATAAAATATGGTAATGAAGTTGGTTTTGATAATTTAGTCATTAAGGCAGATGGCTTAGCATATGGGAAAGGAGTATTTTTACCAAAATCTAAATTGGAAATGGAAGAAGTCATAAAATCTCTTATTATTGAAAAAAAACTAGGGATTTCAGGAGAATCTATATTACTGGAGGATAAAATATATGGTCCAGAGGTAAGTGTATTTTGTTTTACTGATGGGAGTAATTTTTCTGAACCAATAGCTATTTGTGATTATAAGAGAGTATTTAAAGACGATAAAGGTCCAAATACTGGAGGTATGGGTTGTTATACCCCTCCTGAATTTTGGACTGATAGTTTAAGTAATAATATTATTGAAAATATTATCACTCCTACGTTAAAATCTATGCAAAAAAATCAGACACCATTTGCAGGCATGTTATACACAGGAATTATGCTGACTAATTCAGGGCCTAAAGTAATTGAATATAATTGTAGATTTGGTGATCCTGAATGTGAATTAATAATTCCAATGTTTGAAGGAAACCTATCTGAGGTTTTATTTGATATATCTAATGAAAATTTTGATCCTAAGAAAGTTAAATGGAAAAAACAAAAAGGAGTATGTGTAGTTTTATGCTCTGGAGGATATCCAGAGTCATACCAAACAGGATTTGAAATATTTGGACTTGATAATATAAAAAAAAATCTAATCTTTCATGCAGGAACTAAAAAATCAGAAAATAAAATAATAACTAATGGCGGTAGAGTGTTGGTTTTATCTAACATAAGCAAAACTATTAGTGAATCCAGAACAACAATTTATCAAGAAATAGATAGAATTAAATTTGAGGGATCATTTTATAGGAAAGATATTGCTCTCAGAGCAGAGGAAAAATGAATAAAAAAGAAATCTCATTAGTAATTGATTTTGATGACACACTAGTTGAAGAAAATGCAGCGAGAGTTGTTCTAAATCATTATTCTCCTGTTGAATACAATGAAATAGCTAATCTTTATAAATCAAAGAAAATTTCCTTCAAAATTTATCAAGAGAAATCTTTTGAAAAATCTATAGAGAATGCTTCTTTTTCAGATATAGAAAATTACTCAAGAAAAAATGTGAAAATAAGAGAAGGATTCATAGAGCTTTATAATTTTTCAATTAAGAATAATATAAAAATTACTGTCTTAAGTTCTGGGCTAAAAAATTATATTCAACCTGTGCTAAAAGATTTTCATGAGATTGAAATAGTGGCAGCAACTATGAATAAAAATAAATTATGTGAATTATCTTTTGATTACTCTGTTTCATTTGATAAGTCATGTTCACCTGAATGGGGTATATGTAAATGTGAGACAGTTAATCAAAAAATCTCAGAAAGTTTTGTAATTTACGTAGGCGATGGAATTACAACGGATTTATGCGCTTCACAAAAATGTGATAAAATTTTCGCTTTAGATCCGTTATATAATAGATGTCTAGCAGAAAATATTTCTGCTACTAAATTTAGTAGCTTCAAACAATTATTAAGATATATAGAAAAAATAAAAGGAAATTTTATTGATTCCTAGATATTCAAGAGAAAAAATATCTAAAATTTGGTCTGATGAAAGTATGTTTAATTATTGGCTTCAGGTTGAAATTGCTACATGTGAAGCTTGGAATGAGTTGGGAGTAATTCCTAATAAAGATCTAAACAAAATACAAAAAATTACATTCGATATTAAAAAATATAATAAATATTTTGAAGAAACAAAACATGACATAGTTTCTTTTGTGAAATCAATTTCTGAAAATATTGGAGATGAATCTAGATGGATACATCATGGTATAACCTCAAATGATGTAAAAGATACGGCTTTGAGCCTACAGTTAAGATCTTCAATTAACCATTTACTATTAGAAATTGATGAACTTATGAATTCAATCAAAGATAAAGCAATAGAAGAAATAGAAACTCCTTGTTTAGGCAGATCTCATGGAATGCATGCTGAACCCATGAGCTTTGGGGCTAAATTAGCAATTTTTTGGGATGAGCTATATAGACATAAATCTAGACTAATTGAAACTAAAGATAGAGTTTCAATATGTATGATTTCTGGTCCTGTAGGTTCATATGCTACAGTTTCTCCTGATCTTGAAAAGAAAGTAGCAAAGAAGCTAAGTCTAAAACCTGCAAATGTAACTAATCAAGTAATTCAAAGAGATATACATGCTGAATATTCACAAAACTTAGCATTAGTGGCAAGTACCCTAGAAAAATTTGCATTAGAGATAAGACATCTTCAAAGAAGCGAGGTTGATGAGGTAAGAGAACCTTTTGGAAAAAAAGGGTTTGTTACTAAGGGATCATCTTCCATGCCACATAAAAGAAATCCAGAATTATCCGAAAGGATTTGTGGACTTTCAAGAATTATAAGAGCGAATAGTGTTGTTGCTTTGGAGAATGTACCTCTATGGCACGAAAGAGATATATCTCATTCATCTGCTGAAAGAGTTATTCTTCCTGATTCCTCTATAGCTTTAGACTATATTATTAATCTTTCTAATCAAATAATTTCTGATTTATACATAAATAGGAATCAAATGCTAGAAAATCTAAATAAAGCAAATGGACTAATATTTTCACCAAGGGTAATGCTGAAACTAATTGAATCAGGATTAGAAAAAAATAAATCTTATGATCTAGTTCAATCACTTTCGATGAAAAGCTCTGAAAAAGATATTCATCTAAAGGACTTATGTTTAGAAAATAAAGAAATAAAACTAAGGTTAACTGAAAAAGAAATTTTAGAAATATTCGATTTTAAGTTTTATCTAAGGTATACAAAAGATCAGTTTATTTCACTTGGATGGAAAATTGATTAGATGGAAGTAAAATCTGTTAAGTATACTAATTTGAAAAATAAAATTCATTCTGGAAAAGTTAGAGATATTTACAATATTGATGATGATAAATTACTTTTTGTTGCAACAGACAGAATTTCTGCTTTTGATGTAATAATGAATGAAGTAGTACCTCAAAAAGGAATAATTCTTAATAACTTAAGTTCTTTTTGGTTTGATTTTTTCAAAGATACTAAGTCACACTTTATTTCTAAAGCTGAAGATTATGATTTTTCAGATACTCCTTATGAAAAAATAAAAGATAAAGAAATATTGAAAAGATCAACTGTAGTAAAAAAGGCAGAACGAATAAATATTGAATGTGTTGTTAGAGGTTATATAACTGGAAGTTCATGGAATGAGTATAAATCTACAAATTCTATAAATTATAAAAAAATAGAACAAAAATTATTAGAAGCACAAAAATTTGAAACACCTATTTTTACTCCTTCAACTAAGGCTGATGAAGGTCACGATGAGCCATTATCAGAAGATGATGGTGTAAATCTCATAGGATCAGAGCTTTACTATGAGCTAGAAAAGATTTCTATTGAATTATACTCTAAAGCAGCAAAATATTGTTTAGGTAAAGGTATTATACTAGCTGATACTAAATTTGAATTCGGATATATAGATAATAATATTACTCTAATTGACGAAGCCCTTACTCCAGACTCAAGTAGATTTTGGAAATATACTGATTATGAATTAGGGAAATCCCCTGACCCTTTCGATAAACAATTCTTGAGGAATTGGCTTAACGAACAAAACTGGGATAAAACCCCTCCCCCACCTAAATTACCTGAAAATGTTATTAAAAATACATTAAAAAGGTATTTAGATATCTATGAAATTATTACTAATGATAATCTAGAATTATAAAAAATAAGGAAAAAGATATTACTACTAGGCCTAAACATAGAAAAGGAATGTCTAAATCTCAAATAACAAATGAGAGAAGAGACAAAAATAAAGAGAAGAAAAGAAGAAAAAGGTTCTTCATATATTTTTTCGGAGGACTGCTAGCTATAGTTTTTATACTTGGTTTAACTATAAGTCCTGCTCTAGGATCTAACTCAGATAGCTCCAAAATAAAAGGAGGGGGAGTTAATCTTGAGGGCCCTATAAATACTGATGAAGAAGATAAGCGAGAAGAAGTTGGAATTGGAGAGGTTCATGAAGGCTATTCATTATCTCCACCAACTTCAGGTGCATATTGGTATGACCTAGAAAGGCCTGTCCCAGGAGTTGGAGTAACGTCTCCAGCACCTTGGGGAAAGTATGATTCTCAGTTACCTAATGAGATACTTGTTGCAAATCTATTGCATGGGGGCATAGGAATACATTATGATTGCAGTAGATTAGATCCTGAATTTACAAGTATAAAGTCAGGCGGAATTATTTGCGATGAATTAATTGAAAATCTAACAGATTTAATGCCTACAAATAGGTTTCAATTCTTGATGACCCCTTACAGTTCTTTTGATGAATTTCCAATAACGATTACAGGATGGAGACATCACTTAAAATTAATGAAATTTGATGATGAAAAAATTCAGGAATTCATAAATGCCTATCAAGATAGAGCGCCACTTTCTTCATTTAGAGGAAATTAATAAATGATTGAAATTAAAATATTAGCTATTTCAAGCACTATTTTTACATCTATTTTTTCTTTAATTACAATATTAAACTTTTTTTATCCAAGTAACTTTATAGGAAGATTTTTTATAAATAATTTAAAGATTAATAGAAACGTTTTATTTTATTGTTTTTTATTATCCTTATTTGGAACAATATCTAGCTTATATTTATCAGAAATAAAGAACCTAGAACCTTGTAAATACTGTTGGTTCGAAAGAATTTTTTTATTCCCTCTAGTAATAATTTATATAACGACTTACTTCAGGAAAGATAAAAATGGAATTTTCATATCTCTGCCATTTATATTAATTGGGATATCTATTTCTGTTTACCACTATTTTATTCAGTGGTTTCCTGGAGATGATTCTTGTGATTTAGTTAATTGCTCAAGCCCATATGTCTGGGAATTAGGGTTTATATCTATTCCATTAATGGCCTTTTTCAATTTTTTTGGATTATTATTAATAATAATTAATCAAAAAATACTTAGTAAATGAAAAAATATATCATAATAACTTTAGTTTTATTTTTAGTATCTTGTTCAGGAAATTCTTATACATATAGTGATGTATCTATTGTAGGAGGAGAACTACCGCAATATAATCGAAGTTCTCAAGATACTTCAATAGGAGCTTTTGCTCCAATTCCAACTGGAACAAATCTCAATGGGGAAAGCATAACAGTAACAACTAGAGTAGGACTAGAAGAAAAAAAAGCTACAGTAATAGTCTTCTTGGCACATTGGTGCTCACATTGTCAAAGAGAAGTTCCTATGATAAAAAAATGGTTAGACAGAAATGGATCACCTGAAAATATAAATTTATTCTCTGTGGCAACTCATATTGATAAAAATAAGCCTAACTTTCCACCTGATGATTGGCTAATAAGAGAAGATTGGAATGTTCCAGTAATATTTGATAATCAAAATAATACGATTGCAGAACATTTTGGATTACCTGCTTTTCCATACTGGGTATTTCTAAATGATGATGGAACAATAAATATGAGGCATTCAGGCTCACTTTCTGAAGAAGCATTTGGACAAATAATGACTGCTGGTCTCGTAGAGGCAAATAATTGATATACAAGTTCGAAGTAAAAATCCTTTATAAGGATAATGTAAATGATCCTGAGGGACTTACGATATCTGATTCAGCAAATCGTATAGGATTTAGTGAAGTAAAATCTATAAGATCAGGGAAAATTTTCATTCTAGAAATAGAATCAGATAACGAAAAAAATGCTAAAAATATAACTGAAGAAATTTCTGATAAATTACTTTCGAATCCAATTATTGAAAAATTTTCTTTCAATATAATCTAAAGAGTTCCTTTTGTTGAAGGAATCGAATTTGCTCTTCTAGAATCAAATGAAGCAGCCTCTCTGAATGCTCTAGCAAAAGTCTTAAACGAACATTCTAAAATATGATGATGATTTGTACCGGAATGCATTCTTAGATGTATACCAAATCTTGCATTTGAAGCTAAAGATTCATAAAAATGTTTTGCCATCTCTATAGAAAATTCCCCTTCATTATCAACTTGACCCATATCGATTACAAAATAGCCTCTTCCTGAAAGATCAAGGGCTATTTGACATAATGCTTCATCTAATAAACAAGTTTTATCTCCCATTCTCAAAATTCCAGCTCTATCACCTAAAGCTTCATCTAAGCACATACCAAGAACAATAGATGTATCTTCAATAATATGATGAGTTCCTGTTTCCAAATCTCCTTTGATTTCGGCTTTAATGTCAATCAAACCATGTCTAGCTATTTGATCAAGCATATGATTTAGCATGCCTATAGGTGAAGTTACTGAAGATTTACCAATACCATCAATATTTATTTCTATAGATATTTCAGTTTCACCTGTAACTCTTGTTTTTTTTGAAATTCTTTTATTAATCATAATAATATTTATATCACTAAATTATTGACTTAAGCACTCGTAATAATTTACGAGTTTGGTCAGGAGTTCCAGATGAAAATCTAAGAGAATTTGAAATCACATTATCTGAAAACTTTCTTACAAATATCCCATTTTGAGCTAATTTTTCAAATATTATGTTTGAATCCTTTTCCTTGAAATCACATAAAATAAAATTTGCAGAAGAAGGAAATGGTTTCAATTCATCATAGTTTGATAAAAAATCATAAATCTTATTCTTTTGATCTATGAGAATATCAACTTTTTCAAGAAGAAAATCTTTTTTACTCATAGCATTGATAGCTACATGTTCAGCAGCTGTGTTTATATTATATGGTTGCTTTACTAGTAAAATTTTTTCAATTAATTTAGGATTTGAAATAGCATATCCAATTCTAAGTCCGGCTAAACCAGCCCATTTAGAAAATGATCTAAGTATGATCACATTATCATGTTCATGAATTAGATTTGAATAAGAAAATTTAGAAAATTCATAATAAGTTTCATCTATAACAACAACTAAGTTTGTATCTAAGAGTGTTTTTATTTCTTCAGGTGAAGCAATATTTCCAGTTGGATTATTTGGAGATGCTAAGAAAATCATCTTTGTCTTAGAGTCTATTTGTTTTAGAATTAGATCTAAATCTAAATTAAATTCTTTATCTCTAAATACAGATATAACATCAGCTCCCTGAATTTTTGCAAAAAATTCGTACATACCAAAAGTTGGTTTTGCATCTATTAATTTATCTCCTTCACTTAAAAATATTCTTATAAGAATATCTATAAGCTCATCACTACCAGAACCAGCAACAATTTCCTCAAATTTATTCCCTGTATAATTTACTAAAGATTCTCTAAGTAATTTTTGATTAGGATCAGGATATTCATGTATGTTTATTTTAGACAAATCTTTTCCTAATCCTAAAGTATCTCCAAATGCATTCTCGTTTGCATTTAGTTTGATAATATCCTTAGGATCAATACCTGATTCTGATGCAAGTTTTAGAGATGGATCAACCCCTTTATATGAAGGAATTCTCATTATATTTTTTCTGATACTCTTATCTAAACTCAATTAATTACTCCATTAAGTATTTTTCTTTTCTGATAGAGATAGCCTCGCTATGCGCTTGAAGTGATTCGAGTTTAGCAAAATTTTCTGCATCATTGCATATTTCTTTAAATATTTTTTTATCAATTGCTAAGACAGGGATAGATTTCTGAAACGTTCTTGATGATAGTGAAGAAGAATATCTAGCGGAACCATTTGTTGGCATAACATGACTAGGACCTGCTACATAATCAGCTAATACTTCTGAAGAAATTTCTCCAAGAAATATAGAACCTGCAGAATCAATTTTTTCAGATATATTTATTAACTTTTCTGATGCTATAGACAAATGTTCAGGTGCTACTTCATTTACTAATTCAATTATCTCTTTTTCATCTTGTAAAACTGAAATAAATCCTCGATTCATTGATTTTTCAATAATATCTTTTCTTTTCATTGAATTAAGCTTATTTTTATAGAAAAATTGTATGTCTTTTGCAAATTCTAGACTATTGGTAGCCATCATAGGAAGAGCAAGTACATCATGTTCAGCTTGAGCCATCAAATCTCCAACAACATATTCTATATTTGAGGAACTATCTGCAACAATCATAGTTTCAGTAGGCCCAAATATTCCATCTAATCCGACCTCTCCATATACAAGCTTTTTTGCTGTCATTACAAAAATATTTCCTGGGCCACATATCATATCAACTTTAGAAACTTTTTTAGTTCCAACTGCCATACTAATTATCGCTTGAGGCCCTCCATATGTATAAAAATCATCAACTCCTGATAGATAAGCCGCTGCAAGTAGCATATTATTTGGCAATTCAATACCTGCAGCAGGGGAAGCAATAGATATCCGCTTTACTCCTGCTACCTTAGCTGGAATAACTGTGTGTAGAACAGTAGAAATAAGAGGTGCAGTTCCACCTGGTATATAGCAACCTACAGATTCTATGGGTTTGATATATTCTCCATACCCATTTTTTTCATCAAACCAGTTCTTTGTTAATGTCTTTTTTTGAAAGTTTTCGATTCTTGAAATAGTATTTTCAAGAATATTTCTTTCTTCTTTTGTTATCTGATCAACTGAATTTTTTAATTCTTTTTCTGATATTTGTAGATTCCCAAATTTTTCATCATCTAATTTTGAACTTAATTCAAACAAAAAATCATCACCATTAAGTTTAGTCAGATCCATAATTTTTTTTACATATTCCTCAACAGAATAATCTTTTTCAAAAAAACCATTACCGCTAGTTAATATATTAGAGTATGTACTTTTCCTTAATTCTTTTAAATATTTAAGTGTTGATTCAATATCGGATAGTATTTTCATTTCTTTTCTCCATACATAGATACTGCTTCTGATAATTTATAAAAACTTATAGATTCTTTATAAAATATCATATCTAAATTAGAGGTAGTAATACTGACTCCTCCAAGTTTTCTTAGTTCTTCAACACATTGCATTATTTGATCATTTGAAATAATTAACTCTAATGAAACCCATGAACCTGGTTCACCTGTTAGGACATAACTAAAAGAAGGACCTTTTAATCCATGCAAAACTGAGTTTGAACTTATAAGAGCTTCGAGTTCATCTGGGCTAGAAAGGCCAAGATCAGTAAGAGATAAATTTACAGTTACTCTTTGATATTTTTTTGAATTAATATGCCCTTCTATTCTTTCTATAAAAATTTTAATATCATCAAGATCTTCTTTTTGAGATAATGATTCAATGTTACCTATTAGTGCAGCTTGCGAAGAAAAAACTATTCCATTATCTATTATTTTAAGTCTATTCTGCCTAAGAGTATTGCCTGAAGCTGTTATGTCACAGATCATATCTGCATAGCCTATAAAGGGAGCTACTTCGATTCCACCACTAGCATCAACTATGTCGAAATAATATATTGAGTTATTATTGAGGAATCTTGAAACTAATTTTGGATATTTTGTTGCTATTCTTAAGTCCCTACCCTCTTCTCTCATTTTGAAAGATAAATCAGCCAAATCTACGAGATTTCTAACATCAAGCCATGCTTCCGGAACAGCAAGCACTAAATTTGCTTCCCCAAAGCCTAGATTATCTAAAATAACCATTGAGCTTCCATCATCTAACTTTGATTCATAAAAACTATCTAAGCCAACAATTCCAATATCTGCAACATTTGAGTCCAAACGTGAAGGAATATCAGATTGTCTTTGAAACATCACACTCATACTATTCAAGTTAGGTATTTTTGCTGTATATACTCTATTATTAGATCTTGATATTGATAGACCACAATTATTGAGTAAATCTATACTTCCTTCATAAAGAGCTCCTGAGACAGGTATCGCTAATGATAAATTTCCCAAATTATACCCTCTTTCTCTCTATATTATTTTGATTAATTACCATAACCTCATAAAAATCATTTTTTTTAGCCCAATCAATTACTTTGTCTAAATTTGAAGTTATAGTATCTAAAAGTACTACACTTCCATTGTTTCTTTCTTCAAAACTAGTTCTTTGGGCGAATTCAAAATCTTTTTTATCTTTTGCATAAATAATTATTTTTTTTGTATTTTTTTTGGTGTTTGAAAGTATCGAATTTTCTAATATTTTTTCTGTATCCACAGCGAAACCAGTTGCTGGAATCTGGTTTGTTTTCGATGAATAATCATATCTACCTCCTCCACCAAATGAATTATTATCACCAAATCCTTTAGCATAAAGATTGAAAACAAAACCACTATAATATCCCCATTCTCTAACTAATCCAAAATCAATTTTAAAATTAGAAATATCAATGTTATAGTTTTCTAAATTTTTTACTATAGTATAAAAATCTGACAGATTTTTTTTCACAGGTATTTTTACCAAAAGTTCATTCGCTAAAGATACAGATTCATCTAAGTTTGTATCAATATTAATTAGTTTTGAAATTAAGGAAATACACTCAGAAAAGTTTTTTGAATTAGAATTTTTTGAGAAATTATTCTTTATACCTTCTAAAATAGAATCTTTATCTCTTGTTTGATTAAAATTACTATCTTCGGAAAAAGCAAAATCTAACATTTTAGAAATTTCAACATCAGATAATTCTTTTTTATCAATTGAAGGAATCCCATCATCAATAATAATTCCAGTTTGATTAGCTTTTTTTATTATGATCTCAACTGATTTCTCTGATGATATAAAATCTAAATTCTGCAATATAAACAGAGACTCTCTGTCACTCAAATTATAAAAACTAAAAATATCTGTAAGAATGCCTACATGACCAACTTTAACATATAAGTCATCTCCTACTATTTTTTTGGAAAAATTGATTGACATTGATAATACCTCAATATCAGAAACCAAATTACTGTTTCCTATGAGTTCAATACCATTTTGAGATATGAAATTATCTGCCTCAGAGTTATATCTAAATATTTCACCGGTATAAGAGAATCTTAATGGGATATCTGAATAATCTAATTCTTTTTCTAAAATCATTCTCATTATTGATGATGTAAAATCAGGCCTTAGGGAAACCTCTGTTCCTGAGGGATCTCGAAAACTGTAGATATTACTTGTAAGACTAGTACCCGTTTTACTATTAAATAGATCAGATCTTTCCAGTATAGGAGTTCTTACTTGCTCATAACCCCATGTTTCTACAAACTCTATAAATTCTTTTTCTAATTTGTTAGTAAAAGACAAATCTCTAGAAAATTTATCCTGGAAACCAATTAACTTATTTATGTTTGAAAAATTATTCAATTATAAATTCTTCTCTCTGAAATTATGCGTGTATATATAAATATATTACTTAAGTTATAAAAATAATACTAAATTATGAGTTTGAAATAATATGAAATTAGTATACCTTAGACAGGCATTTTTCTTCCTGTTTTATTTCTGCCATACTCAAGAAGTTCTTTTTGTTCACTTTCACTAAGCATTGCAGGCACACCAATCATCTTACAACCAAGTTCATCTATGATGTAATCAAGTCTTTGCTCCTGGGTCATACTTTCATCTATCCAACTTGAATAAAAGATTATTCCATTTTTATCCAAAGCAGACTTTATTTTATTTCTAGCATTATTCATAATTTCTGGATAAGGTGGATCATGAGCATCAGGTTGCATATAACTCATACCCATATCTCCTGGGCCCCATTCTGCAAATGCTATACCTGGAACTTTCGCTATATCATCGACATTTGCTACACAATGCCTATCCTCTATTTTTAGTCCTAAAATTAATTCTCCATTGGGATTTAATGGCCATGGATCTGCAACATCAGTATAATGGGATTGTTCTAATCCCCATAACTCAGCTGGATGTTTTTGTCCTCCTGATCCTCTTAATCCTTCTCCTATAAAATCTCTACCAATTTCTTGGTAAGGATACCTTGTAACTTGAACAAAGGCTTTTACTGATTCAGGACTTCTAGTATGTGTATGCAAGATCCCATGAATACCTGCGGTTAGCAAATGTCTAGCTTGCCATGCATTATATTTTACTTCTTCAGGAGATATAGCATTAGAAGGTAAAGTACATACGACTGTAGGTGTTAGATGACCACTATTAGTTGGTCCACCTTCTTTCAATCCTTCCATAAATTTTGTTAGACCTACTGTATCAAAAGGATTATGCTCAAAATCTATAAGGAACATATCTGCTAGCGTTTTAGCCCCCTTTATACCAGCATCATAACTTAATTCCTCTGGATGCTCATGATAAACTGGCTGACCTTGCTCCCATAAATCAATTACTTTATTTACTCTTTTAGTCATTTTTCCCTCTTTCAATTATTAGCTTAATTTCCAATCTATTCCTAATTCTGCGCAAATATTCTTGAACCAATCCAATACTTCTGGATGATAAGGTATACCATGATTTTCTCTTTCAATTTTTTCTTCATATTCTGGCAGACCAGCATATACAACCCTTTCTACTCCAGGGGCCGGTTTTGTTTCTTTAATTGATTTCATGTATTCATCCATATCAGACTTAAATTTTTCAACATCTGTAAATGCATCTATATCATATGCTATGAAATGATGAGCAGCTTGAGACCTCCTAAAATTTCCGGCTCCAGATCCACCTAAAACCCCAGCTAAAATTTCTACAAGCATTGCTAATGAAAAACCTTTATGAGATCCAATTTCTCTTGTTCCACCAGCTGGAAGCATTAAATATTCATCAGGAACTTCTGTTTCTTCCATAATTGGAGTACCATCAGCTTTAGCAATCCAACCAGGCATAACCTTAACACCTATCCTCTGTGCAAGGGCTATCTTGTTACCAGCAACTGATGACATTGATGCATCAAAAATAAAAGGAGGTTCATTTTTTGTTGGAACAGCAACTCCTATTGGATTAAGACCAACCTTAGCTTCAGCTCCATTTACAGGTGCAACCATCAAACCTCCTGTTGTCATTGCTATGCCAATCATATTATGTTCGAGAGCCATTTCTGCATGATAAGCACATGCTCCAAAATGTCTACCATTTATAACTGTCACTGATCCAATTCCATAATCTTTTGCTTTTTCAATAGCCATATTCATAGCATAAGGACCCACAACTAAACCATGACCTGCGTCAGAGTCCAAAGTAGCTACAGCACCTTTTCCTCTAATTACTTTTGGTTTTGGGGTAGGATTTATATCTTTATCTGCGAATGAGTCAACATATCTTCTCAGCATATTAGAGACTCCATGTGATTCAATGCCTCTTACATCAGCATAAATCAGAACATCAGCAGAAATAGTAGCATCTTCTTTGGACATTCCCATTTTCAGGAAAATATTTTTTACAACATCAAAAATTTCTTTATGTTCAACCTTAATCGCAATATCTTCTGGTACATGAAATCTTTCTAACACTATTATCCCCTAACATATAATTATTAATGAACTATTATCTTAGACGATTTTAAAGAAAAAAAAACTAAAAATATCCATTGGGAAATATTTTTTTTATCAATTCTTAACAATATTTTGAGTATAAAATGTCTTATATTTTGTACTCTGGGAAAATTAGGGGTTGCAATTTAAAAAATTTAATATATTATTTTATTAATCCTAAATGGAGAGACGTTGTAGTAAAGTTCTTTAGGGGACTTTATAAGGGTAAACCGGAATGGAAACAGGAAGGAGCCTAATTAGCCAAAACTAATTGCAACTAATCAGTGAAGTTTAGGAAACTCTAAATGGAGTGAAATTGGAGGTAGTTCCTAAAAGAATTATCAAGGGTAAACCGGAATGGAAACAGGAAGGAGCCTAATTAGCTAAAACTAATTCCAATGGAACTATGAAGTTTAGAGAGAACCTCTAGATGGAGTGAAATTAGAGATAATTTGTAAAAAAATTATTAGG
>CETB01041433.1_pt1 | contig 70694 bp, 57 predicted proteins | sample 356381 | NCBI WGS metagenome assembly CETB01 (sample SAMEA2622545, study PRJEB7988) | marine metagenome | biome: marine biome (ENVO:00000447); feature: deep chlorophyll maximum layer (ENVO:xxxxxxxx); material: "saline water (ENVO:00002010), including plankton (ENVO:xxxxxxxx)" | depth 155 m | reverse complement strand
CGCTGTGTGCGCTTAGGTCTTTGATTACTTGAAGTTGTCATAAAGAAGTCCTCTTTACGTCAACGTATTTTAGGACGGGACACTTTGATGATAAAAAGAAGGTGTTTGCCTTCGCCCGCGTAGCGAATGACACAATGCCAAACGGGGGCGTGGCGCAACAAAATGACGAAGCACTTTTAGTTGTGTTTAACGTGTCAGCCGAGCAGCAAACGGTAACGGTTTCTCAGCAGTATGAAAGCTACTTAGTTGTTTCAGGAGCCGCTAAAATTTCCGCTTCTGACAACGGTGAAACACAGATTACTCTGCCAGCTTTTAGCTTTGGGTTGTTTTCATCAAAATAATATCCTGAGCACCAGACGTTTATTAAAGCGTGTGGTGCCTCTTTTTTACCTGCTCCCTGTGAACATGCATCACAGACAAACCATTGTCATAAAACCACAAAATCTCTATAGTTGCTGTACGGTGCGTTGATCAACATCGACACTCCATAGCAGCAGCGCCATTGCGCCGAATGCGTTTCTCTATCTCCAATGCAACAAGCCTGGTTCACTTCTACATGAAAATATTGCATACATCTGACTGGCACTTAGGTCAGAGTTTTTTTACGAAAAGTCGCAAAAACGAACACGCCGCTTTCCTTAAATGGCTTCTTCAACAAGTAGAAGTGCATCAAATAGATGCGATTATTGTCGCGGGTGATGTGTTTGACACGGGCACGCCGCCTAGCTACGCCAGAGAGCTCTACCATGCGTTTATCGGTGAACTTCAGGGGATGCAGTGTACATTGGTGGTGCTGGGGGGAAATCACGATTCAGTATCGGTATTGAACGAAAGTAAGGCGCTACTGAAATACTTAAATAGCCACGTAATTGCCAGTACATACGGCGAATTGAGTGAACAAGTCATTACGCTTAACGATCGCAAGGGGCAGCCCAGTGCCGTACTGTGTGCCGTACCCTTTATTCGCCCACGCGATGTGCTTGTTAGTGAGGCAGGGCAAAGCGGCACTGACAAGCGTCAAGCGCTTGGCGATGCGATAAAGCAGCATTATGGGACGCTTTATAATGAAGCCTTGTCACTGCGCGCTTCAATGGAAGAAAAGCGAATAAAAGACGGCAGTGAAAACAGCGCTGCCATTCCTATTATTGCTACAGGGCACTTAACCGCTTTAGGCGTGAGTCAGTCAGAAAGTGTACGCGATATCTACATCGGCACCCTTGAAGGCTTTGACGCCAAAGGGTTTCCGCCCGCCGATTACATTGCACTTGGGCATATTCACAGGCCACAGAAAGTCGCTAAGACAGAACACATTCGCTATTCAGGCTCACCCATACCGCTAAGTTTTGATGAACTAAACACACAAAAGCAAGTAGTGTTGATAACGTTTGAATCTGAAAGCACAACGCCTACTATCTCAACGCTTCCGGTACCGCGCTTTCAGGCCATGGAAGTAATAAAAGGCGACTTAAAAGCGATTGAGGCGGCCATTAATAAGAGCGATGCCATCACGTTAGCTTCTCAAACAGATGATGCCGTTAGCGAAGTGGATAAAGCCCTTAGCGAGGTTAATAACCCCCTTAGCGAGGTTAATAAACCCCTTAGCGAGTTTAATAAAGCCATTAGCGCAACGGATAACGCCATTAGCTCTAAAGACCCTGTGTGGTTATGCATTGAAGTTGAAACAGAAGACTATCTGACTGATCTACAGCAGCGTATTCAGGGCTTGTTAGAAGGGAAAAACGCTGAGATTTTACAGTTGAAACGCAAGCGTAAGCGCACAGTAAATAGCTTAACGGAAAAGCATAACGTTCAGCTTAGTGAACTATCGGTAAACGATGTATTTGAAGCGCGTTTGGCACTGGAGAGCATAGAAGATAATCCAACAAGTGAGTTGGCACCAAATGAGTCGGCACCAACTGAGTCGGTACGAGAAACCCTGCTAGATGACGACCAAAGCCCTCGAGCAATGAAACAAGCCGGTTCAGAAAAAAGCGCTTCACGCATAAACCGGATAAGGCAGCTGTTTAATGAAGCGCTAGAGCGGGTGCATACCAATGATGAAGATGCTGAAGTATCAGTAAAGGCACCATTGGCAAACACAACAGAAAATAAAGGCGAGTAATACAATGAGAATACTGACCTTACGCCTTAAAAATCTAAACGCCTTAAAAGGGGAGTGGAAGATAGATTTCACCCAATCGCCGTTTATCGACAATGGCCTATTTGCCATAACTGGCCCAACAGGGGCAGGTAAAACCACGCTACTTGATGCCATTTGTTTAGCGCTTTATCACCAAACCCCTCGCTTGGGGCCAATTTCAACGTCTAACAATGACATCATGACCCGCGGCACGGCGGAGTGTTTGGCGGAGGTTGAGTTTGATATTAAGGGGAAAGCATATCGTGCGTTTTGGAGTATGCGTCGGGCCAGAGGGAAAGTTGACGGTAACCTGCAAAGTGCTGATGTTGAGCTGGCCGAAGTTGAAAGCGGCAAGGTACTGGCTACCCAAGTTAGGCCGAAAAGCGAAGAGATTGAAAAGCTGGCTGGCCTTAATTTTGCCCGTTTCACCAAGTCTATGATGTTGTCGCAAGGGGATTTTGCTGCGTTTTTAAATGCTAACGAGGCCGACCGAGCCGAACTGCTTGAAGAGTTAACTGGCACCGAAATTTACGGGCAGATATCACAGGCAGTACATCAGCAATTTAGTGACGCTAAACAAAAGAAAAAAGAGTTTGCGATAAAGCTAGAAGGCGTAACCTTACTTAGCGACGAACAAATCACCCAGCTTGAAGAAGAGCAAGCACAAACCAAGAGCCAAGTCGCGACGTCTAACCAAACACTTGTTCAGTTACAAAAGCAACAGCAGTGGCAACAAGCGTTTAACGCCAATGAGCTAACCATAAAAGAAGCCAGTGAAGCGCAGCAGACCGCGAATAACGCAATCAATGAGGCGAGACAAGAACTTGATCTTTTAACCCAAAGTGAGCCAGCTGAAAAGCTTCGCCTGCCATTCTTGCAAAGAAATGGGCTTCAGCAAGACGTAACCCGTTATAAAGAAAGGCTCGATGAGAAGGCGGCTCAGCTTCCCGATTTAAAGACGCAAAAGGCACAGCTCAGTTTGGAAGTGATGAACGCTGAACAAGCGTTAGTTCTTACAAAGCAACAAAGCAGTGAGCTTGAAAAGCGCATAAACGAGCAGGTAGTTCCGCTAGATAACCAAATAGCGCAACTCACTACTGAACAGCAAAAAGCAAACGAAAACGCGGCACGTTTAAGGCAGTCAATAAACGCGTTAACGCTAAAGCGCACAGAAATCGAAAACGCTTCGGCAGATAACAAAACAAAGCTTGGTGAACTGGAAACTTACTTACGTGAACACCACTCACTTAGCGGCATGGCAGAATTTATAAGTGGCTGGAGCGAAACGGCGCGCCATATTGAACATGATCAGAAGCAGTTAGAAACACTGTCACGAAGCGTAAAGAATGATCGTCAGGCGCTTTCATCCCTAGATGACGCTATTGCAAAGACAAATGAGTCGTTAAGCGCGTTAACGCAGACCTTCGATGACAAAAACGCACAAGTAGCCAAGTGTGAAAAGGCACTGCAGGCCGCGCTATCTGACAAACCAAGTGATACTAATAGTGCTAATGCAACCAGCAAAGCAAGCCTTCAGCAAGAGCGTGATACCAAGCTCCATCATTGGGATAACGTGTTACAGATAGGGCATATTCAACAGCAATATTTGGCACTAGAGCAAGACAGAGTATCGCTGAGTGCGCAGAGAGAAGACTTCGCGAAGCAACTAGCACAGCAGCAATCTGACCGCCAAGCCTTGGTTGATGCTTACAAGCAAACTCGTAGTAATTTAAAAGACATAGAGGCGCTTATCGCCCTGGATGTTGAAGTGGCGCACCTTCGCGCACAGTTAAAAAGTGGCGAGCCATGCCCTGTTTGTGGGGCTAACGAACACACCACGTCTACCGTGGTTATTGATGTACCTGAAACTATCCAAAAGCGAGATAGCTTAAACCAGCAGTTAGATGATATTGAGCAGCAAGGGGCGCGGGCAAAAGAAAGTGTTACACAAACTGAATTCACGCTTGCTCAGGTTAATAAGCAGCTAGAACAGGCAAGCGGGCAACGAGATACGCTGCTAGAAAAGTGGCAGCAGATTTCAAGCGTACTTAGCGCTGATATACCGAGCTTTGAAAAGGTCGACATTAATACATCGCAAAGCGTCTCTCAATTTACCCAGCAGTTTAAAACTCGTCTTGATGATATTAGTGCTCAATTAACCCGTTTAGAAGAGTGCGAGCAAGCTCTAAATGCTGCACTGCAGGCTAAAAATGAAGCGCAACAGGCATTACAAGGCAAGCAGTCAGAACTTGCAGTTTCTCTGCAGCAGCGCGAAACCTTGGAAAAGCAATTTAACGAACGTAATACAGAGTTAGAGAGTAAAACAAAAAGGGTTAACGATGGTATTTTAGCGCTCAGCGAGACTATGACGGCGCACGGTGCTGATATTCACAACTTGACTATTGATGGAATTGCCTCGTGGCTAAATGAAAAAGCCGAAGCGCTAAAAACCTATAAACACAATCATCAGCTACACGCCAAACTTAAAGATGAGTTGCAAGAGGTAAGTAGCAACTTGCTTGTGGTTAATCGTGATATAGAAAGCGCTGAGGATCAGCTTAAGGGCGTATGCGAAGAGCTTGTGCAGCTAGATAATAGTTTAAAGGCGCTGCGAGACTCGCGCACAACCGTATTCCCTGAAGGCAATATTGCTGAAACAAGGAATAAGGCAAGCGCTGCCCAAGAAATGGCTGAGCGAAACGTGAGTGAATGCAAATCTCGCCTGCAACAAACGGACACTATTTTGTCTCGTTTAGAAGCAGAAATTGCCCAGCTTAATGAGCAAATGCGGGAAAAAGAGCAAGCACTTACAGAGGCAACAGAGTACTTTAGCCGTCAGTTGGCGAGCAGCCCATTTGCCGACGAGCAAGCGTTTAGTAATGCGCTTTTAGACGAAGATACCCGCAACACCTTACTTGAACTGCAAAAGCGATTAACTCAGCAAAAACAACAAGCAGACTTAAAGCTAGAAAACGCGCTAGCTACCCAACAATCGCTAAAAGCCCATGCTAACGCAGCATTGTGGCAGAGCGAGTTAGAAGAGCACGGTGCACAGTGGCTCGATACGAAAATTACCCAGCAAGCTCAGCAGCGTGACACGCTGTTATCGTCTTTAGGGCAAATAGAACAGCAGCTAAGCGCTAACAATCAAGCCCGCGAAAGGCAGCAACAGCTTGTGGATGAGATGGCTGCGTTTGAGGCCTATTACGACGATATTACTTACCTACACTCGTTAATTGGCTCGGCCAGCGGCGACAAATTCAGACGTTTTGCACAAGGGCTTACTCTGGACAACTTAGTGCAGCTTGCAAATCAGCAGCTTGATAAATTACACGGTCGCTATCAGTTAATTCGAAAAGAAAACGAAGGGTTGGGTTTAAGTGTATTAGACACCTGGCAAGGTGACGTAGTGCGAGATACCAAAACCCTGTCTGGTGGAGAAAGTTTCTTAGTGAGCCTAGCGCTGGCTTTAGCTTTATCTGACTTGGTCAGTCACAAGACCAGTATTGATTCACTGTTTTTGGATGAAGGCTTTGGCACCCTTGATGCTGAAACTTTGGATGTGGCGCTTGATGCACTAGACAACCTAAATGCCAGCGGAAAAATGATTGGTGTGATAAGCCATATTGAAGCCATGAAAGAGCGTATTCCTACTCAGCTTAAAGTGATTAAACGCAACGGTGTGGGCTTAAGTGCACTAGAAAAACCTTATGCGGTGGGGTGAACTCACCGCTTTAGGAATTAGTAGTTAAAACGTTTGCTTACAAGTATGTGCTTGGTAAATGCTCGCAAGATCATGGTTTTATGATACTTTATCGTTATTAAAAGTAGATATGGACATCATATTTAGTGAAACGATTTGCGATATTCCCTCTTTTTGCCTCTTTCTGTACGTTTGGTAGTACCTTTCAGTGTGAAAGTGAGTTTGCATGGCTAAAAAGCACGTTTGAAAACAACGATGCCGGTTTTCAATATAGCGTCGAGAAAAAAGGGCAGGACCTTTATTCGGCCCACAATAGTGCGATTTTGGCGCGAGTACAAAGCGCGAAAAGCGAAGCGCAATGCCACACAGTGCTTAGCGACTGGCTTACATTTTTTCGCAAGGGGCACATTGGTCTTGCGTTAAATACGAATGGCTCAGAGGAAGCGGTACGCGAATCGGTAGTGCATGATTTCGACTTATCGGCATTTAAACAACATTTGAAAAGCCAACGTGACGAAACTCTTGAGGGGATTTGGCAATTCTCAAGCTATACGGTTGCCTTAAAAAAAGAGGGCAATGTCCATAAAGCTTATATCGTTGAAAGTACCAACCCTTCATGGAAGGCGGGACAAGTAAAGTTCATCGTTAATGACCCTGAAGACAACAATACTGCAAAAGTGACGTTTTTTATGGGCGATCACTCCGCCCGACAAATCGATACCATGACACTCTTGGGTAACAATGAAGTGGTGTTGGGCAATAGCTTTATCGTTATGTCGCGAGAGGAACCGCGACAAGAATCATCCCCTGAAATAACACGCTATGTTCGCCTACTAAGTACAAAGGCTCCGCTATTCGAGAAAGTTTCAGAGAACACTGTGTTAGTTCGCATACCGGCTTTCGATCACGCCTTCAAAAAAGACATCGACGCGGTTATCGCTAAGCACCTAGACACGATTTTAAAAACTGAAAACCTCATTATCGACATCCGAGGAAACGGTGGTGGTAGTGACGTAAGCTATGCGTCTTTACTCCCTATTTTATACACTAACCCTATTCGCACTGTAGGCATGGAATACTTATCTACCGAGCTTAACAATTCTAGAATGCTTGGCTTTTTGCAAAACCCTCATTTTAGTGAAGAAGAAAAGCAATGGGCAAAAGACGGGTACGACATTCTTAATCAACACATCGGCAGCTACATCAATATTGATGAAGACGTAACGGTGGAGACATTCGACAAAATTGAACCCTTGCCGAAGAGTATTGGCGTACTTGTTGATTCAAGTAATGGCAGCACCGCTGAGCAGTTCTTACTGGCGGCTAAACAAAGCAAAAAAGTAAAGCTGTTTGGGCAAACTACCGCAGGTGTACTCGATATTTCTAACATGTATCAAACTGATTCGCCGAGCGGTACTTTTACTTTGTATTACAGCCTGACTAAAAGTTTACGCATTCCGCATATGGCCATTGATGGGGTAGGCATTCAGCCAGACTATTATATTGATGGAGAACTTCCTCTTTACCAGTGGACGTCTTATACGCAAAAGATACTTGAAGGCATGTAAACCCTTATAAACGGCAAGCATACGGTTATTTGCGAGTAACTAAGACCAAACAGGTTCATTTGTTGGGCGTTATCCTCTATACCAATCCGCACAGATAATTACCCTCTCAGAAGGCGCTGGCAAGTTTCCTAGCAAAGCGTGGGAATGCAGGAATGGCTGTTCCCTTTCAAATTCCCAGAATGCAGCTAGGAAGCTTGCCAGACCTTCCCAAAGGGCGAGTTTAAAATGTTCGTACTCTTTGTTGTGTTACCTTGATGTAGAACCACTATACCTGCGGTAACACGCCGCGATTACGAACATTTTAACTCTCGCTGAGTGGGTAATTATCTATGTGGACTGGTATCATGGTGCGTCGTCAAAATAATAATGGACCAACATTTATGGATTCAACGTCACGCCCCAGCCTGTTTCAGCGCTACATGAATGGCAGTTTGGTACTGCAAATTATCATTGGTATCGTATGCGGTATTGCGATAGCGAGTTTTTCACCTTCAGCTGCTCAATCAGCAGGGCTATTGGGTAACTTATTTGTAAAAGCCCTAAAAGCAATTGCTCCTTTATTGGTTTTTGTTTTGGTCATGGCGTCCATCGCCAACCATAAGCAAAACGAGCAAACCTTTATCAAACCCGTGCTTGTGCTTTATTTGATGGGCACACTACTGGCCGCGCTCACCGCCGTGTTGGCAAGCTTTGCTTTTCCTACAAGCTTAAGCTTAGTGACTTCAGAAGTTAGCCAAGCTGCGCCGAAAGGTGTATCGGAAGTCCTTACTACTTTGCTTTATAACATGGTAGATAATCCGGTAAATGCATTAGTAAATGGAAATTACATTGGTATTCTCACGTGGGCTGTAGGTCTAGGTTTAGGTCTTCGTCATGCTAGCGAGGCAACGAAAGCGCTACTTCAAAATATGGCAGATAGCGTAACAACTGTGGTGGGTTTTGTTATTAAACTCGCGCCCTTCGGTATTTTCGGCTTGGTAGCTAATACCATTGCTACAACGGGCTTTGAAGCATTGCTTGGCTACTCTCATTTACTAACGGTATTGATTGGCGCGATGCTATTTATCGCACTTGTGACCAACCCCTTGTTAGTATTTCTGGCAACCAAAAAGAACCCTTATCCTTTGGTGTTCAAATGCCTGAAAGAAAGCGGTATTACGGCGTTTTTCACCCGTAGTTCGGCTGCGAATATTCCGGTAAACATGGCGCTGTGTAAACGCTTAAAGCTTGATGAAGACACCTATTCGGTATCTATTCCGTTAGGCGCCACGATTAATATGGCTGGGGCTGCAATCACAATAACCGTGTTGACGCTAGCTGCGGTTAATACCTTGGGAATTTCTGTAGATTTCCCTACTGCTGTATTGTTAAGCGTTATCGCTGCGGTATCAGCATGTGGAAGTTCAGGTGTTGCAGGTGGTTCGCTACTGCTTATTCCGCTTGCCTGTAGCCTGTTCAATATACCCAATGAAGTGGCTATGCAGGTGGTTGCGGTGGGCTTTATTGTTGGCGTACTGCAAGACTCTGCTGAAACAGCATTAAATAGTTCCACTGATGTCTTGTTTACCGCCGCTGCATGTGAAAGGGCAGGCGGCCAGTAAACATAAAAGCGTCAAACGTTAAAGCGTTAACTCGTTAAATGTGCGAGTTTATTGCATCTACTGCTTCAAAAATTAGCCGTGCAGCCAGCTTTGCTGTGCGGCTATCAATATCATAATTGGGGTTCATTTCCGCAACGTCACACAGTTTCCATTGATATCCGTAAGTACTTTGGTGCTGTGCTAAAAAGTGTAGCGTGTTGATAACAAGTGTGGGGGATATTCCCAATGCACTGGGCGCGCTAACGCCAGGTGCTTGTGCTGCTGGAAATGCATCTAAACATACAGTGACGTAAAGCCCATCGATGTCTTTTAGCATCGGAGATAGTAGCTCATCTATTCGCTGCATACACAGTGATTCATCATTTAACGCCACATCGGTTAAATAGCGCGTGTTGGACGTATTGGCAAAGTTAAACAGCGCTGGTGTATTGGCCGCTTTCGATACGCCCAAACAAGCATAATGAAACGGTGAATCGTGTAACTGGCAGTGATCATGCACTTGCCTGAACGGCGTACCTGAACTGGTGTTTGGTGAAGGCTTTCTTAAATCAAAATGGGCGTCGAAATTAATAATTCCAATGCGGGCGCTTTCGGGCTTAGCATTGAAAACCCCTTGATAGCTACCCCATGCAATTTCATGTCCCCCTCCCAGACCGATGACCAAACCATCATTTTGCTTGAGCGCATAGCAAATGGCGTCAGCATATTGGGTTTGTGCCTGGACTAAGTTCTCTTTAGCGGTAACATTCCCTAAATCAGCCAATGCTGCGCTTGGCCAGTGCCAGGGTAAGTTTGCCAGTGCCTGGCGAATAGCGTTTGGACCAGCCGCTGCACCTACGCGGCCTTTGTTAAATGCCACACCTAAATCACTTTCAAAACCAACAAGGGTAACGGCGTTGGCTAATGAATTATCTTCGCCCACTTCAAGTTCGTTAACTTTTTGATGCCAACGTAGGCCCTCAATGCCGTCTTCACTGTCTATTCTGCCTTGCCACTTAAACATGTTTACCTTCCTTAAACACCGCAATGGGGCGGTGGCCATTAATACAATAGGCAAGCTCTGCCGGCGTTTCGATATCCCAAAGTGTTAAGTCAGCAAGCTTACCTGCTTCAATAACACCTCGGTCGTGCAGCCCAAGTGCGCTAGCCGCGTGTGCAGTGGCGCCGCGTAGCGCTTCTTCTGGCGTAAGTTGAAACAGCACACACCCCATATTTATCGCGGTAAGGATTGAGGCTAACGGCGAACTACCTGGATTAAAGTCAGTGGCTAATGCCATGGGCACATTGTGCGCCCTTAGGGCGTCTACCGGCGGCTTTTGAACTTCACTCAAGTAATAAAAAGCGCCTGGTAAAAGCACGGCAACGGTGCCACTTTGGGCAAGTAAGGGAATATCGCTGTCAGCTAAATATTCGATGTGGTCTACCGATAGTGCGCCGTACTTAGCTGCTAGCACTGCGCCTTTGCTGTCGCTAAGCTGTTCTACATGAGCTTTAATGGGTAAAGCGTGCTGCTGTGCACAGCTAAACACTCTTTCTGTTTGTGAAGTTGAAAATCCAATAGTTTCACAAAATACATCAACGGCGTCAGCTAAGTTTTGCGAAGCAATGTGAGGAAGTGCCTCGTTGCAAATGAAATCGATATATCCTTCTGAGTCGTCAGCAAATTCATTGGGCAAGGCGTGAGCGCCTAAATAGGTAGTTTGAATACTCACAGGAAGATGCTGCTCAAGGGATTTAGCCACGCGTAACATGCGCACTTCAGTGTCTAAATCCAGCCCGTAACCTGATTTGACTTCAATGGTGGTGACACCTTCTTCGCACAGTCGCTTTGCGCGTTTTATCGCAGTGTGAAGCAGGGTGTTTTCGTCAGAGCGTCGAGTTTTTTCAACCGTCCCTTTAATACCACCGCCGCGCTGCGCAATGTCTACATAACTTGCGCCTTGCAATCGCATTTCGAATTCTTCGGCGCGATTGCCGCCATACACCAGATGCGTATGACAATCGATGAAGCCAGGCAATAGCCACGGGTGTTTGGGCGTTGAACCTTCATTTTGGGGAATTAGGGTAGTGGCATCTATTACGCTTTTGGCCTGCTCAAACACGTCGTCTAGTGAGTCATCGCAAGGAAGTAACGCAGCAATTTTGCCGTCTTTTATGGCAATGGCGTGTGGCGGTAATTCACCATAAGGCAACTCGTTGTCTTGCATAGACGCAATGCGAACATTGTAAATAAGCGTGTCGTACTGATAACCCATAACGTGCTCCACTCTAAGCCACCTCTTGTCTGGTTTTTTCGTCTAACTGGTCGTCTAGTTCTTTGTCTGGCTTTGTCCAAAATCTTTACTGAAACGCAGTGTAAATTTTGAGTTCAGTGTACTTGTGCATACTTGTATATACAAGTATGCTGTTAGCATATTATTAACAATTTAGTTGTGAATGGCCACGATATGCAACCTCGGTACAGAGTAATTAAGACAGCAATTTTGGATGCCATCGAAAGTGGTGAGATGAAGCCGGGTAGCCAAGTGCCTTCAGAAAACCAACTTGCCCAGCAGCACCGTGTAAGCCGAATGACTGCGCGAAGAGCGTTAAGTGAAATGGTGGACGAGGGCATTTTGATGCGCAGCCAGGGGATAGGCACGTTTGTGTCAGATAGTCGCCCTATGAGCTCAATGCTTGAGATCAAAAGTATTCGCGATGAAATAGAGCAACGGGGGCATAGATACACTAACGAGATATTAGTGTTGGAAACCTCGCCAGCCAGTGATGCTATTGCTCAACGACTGGGAATCGATGTGGGAGAGCCAGTATTTCATAGCATTATCGTACACTGCGAGAACAACCTACCCGTGCAGTATGAAGACAGGTGGGTTAACCCTGCATGGATTAACGACTATTTAGATAAAGATTTTAAAGCTCAAACTGCAAACTTTTATTTGAATCAGGTCGCGCCCCTTTCACAAGCCGATCACAGCGTAGAAGCTGTGGTTGTTGAAAAAGATATTGCACAAGCACTATTGATTAAGCCTAAAGAGCCGTGTCTGAAGATTACTCGACGAACCTTCTCTCGAGTGCCCAGCGCAATAACCAGCGATGAGAGCAATATTGGCGAGCCCTCGACGGCGAATGCCCAGTTAGGGAACGGCTTAAAGGCTACGTCAGATACATCCGTGAATAATAGTCCAAAAGCGAGTTCAAGCGCAGTGGTTAGCCACGCGGTGCTGTATCACCCAGGCAGTCGATACCGCTTGGGAGGACACTTGGAGTTCTAAGTGTCATTGCGCCAAAGGCGCTAGCAACTCATTACTTTCTAAAAAGATGACACTTCCTAATAAAAAACAAATCAGCAAACGTAAGAATATGCCTAGGAGAAGTTTATGAAACGCCTCGACCCTACAAGAGAAATACGTGCCCCAAGAGGCAGTACGCTAAATGCGAAGAGCTGGCAAACTGAAGCGCCGCTTCGCATGTTAATGAATAACCTGGATCCAGACGTTGCGGAGCATCCGCAAAATCTGGTGGTTTACGGCGGTATTGGGCGTGCGGCCCGTGACTGGGCGTCTTACGACAAAATTGTAGAAGTACTCAAGCGTTTAAATACTGATGAGACGTTGCTGGTTCAATCAGGCAAACCTGTTGGGGTATTTCCCACTCACGAAAATGCACCTCGTGTGTTAATTGCTAACTCTAACCTTGTACCGCATTGGGCAAACTGGGAGCACTTTAACGCTCTGGATAAAGAAGGTTTGATGATGTACGGGCAAATGACCGCAGGGTCATGGATATACATAGGCTCGCAAGGCATTGTCCAGGGTACTTATGAAACGTTTGTTAGTGTGGCCAAAACGCATTTTGAAGGAAGCGCTGAAGGACGCTGGATTTTGACTGGTGGCTTGGGCGGTATGGGCGGAGCACAGCCTTTAGCTGCAACCATGGCTGGCTTTTCAATGGTAGCTGTGGAGGTAGATGAAACTCGCATAGATTTCAGAATTCGCACGGGCTATTTGGACAAAAAAGCGCAATCGTTAGAAGAAGCCATGCAACTACTTGAGGAAGCCAAAAAAGCTGGGAAGCCTGTATCAATTGGCCTATTAGGCAATGCTGCTGAAGTCTTTCCCGATATGCTAGCGAAAGGGATTATTCCCGACGTTGTGACCGACCAAACCAGTGCGCACGATCCGTTGAATGGCTATCTACCAGTGGGGTGGACGCTAGATCAAGCAGAGGCGCAGCGTAAAAAAGACGAAGCGGGTGTTGTGAAAAGTGCTAAACAGTCGATGGCGCTGCAAGTTAAAGCAATGCTTGGTTTCCAACAAGCTGGCGCTGCTACTCTTGATTATGGCAACAACATTAGACAAATGGCGCTAGAAGAGGGTATTGAGCATGCGTTCGATTTCCCAGGTTTCGTTCCTGCCTATATACGACCGCTTTTTTGTCAGGGCATAGGGCCTTTCAGATGGGCTGCGCTGTCAGGCGATCTGGAAGATATCTATAAAACGGACGCTAAAGTTAAAGAGCTTATACCCGACAACCCCCATCTACATAACTGGCTAGATATGGCCAAAGAACGCATTCAATTCCAAGGCCTGCCCGCGCGTATTTGCTGGGTGGGGCTGGGTGAAAGACAAAAGCTGGGGCTTGCCTTTAATGAAATGGTTCGCAGTGGCGAGCTAAGCGCGCCAGTTGTGATTGGGCGGGATCATCTCGACTCTGGTTCGGTAGCTTCACCCAATAGAGAAACCGAGGCCATGCTCGATGGTTCAGATGCCGTTTCGGACTGGCCGCTGCTGAACGCCCTATTAAATACAGCGGGTGGTGCAACCTGGGTAAGCCTTCATCATGGTGGCGGTGTAGGAATGGGTTTTAGCCAACACTCGGGTGTAGTGATTGTTTGTGACGGTTCGGACGAAGCGGCTGAGCGTATTGCTCGGGTTCTTCATAACGACCCTGCCACGGGCGTAATGCGTCATGCAGATGCAGGCTACGACATTGCAAAAGACTGTGCTGCCAAGCATAACTTGGATCTTCCCATGGTCAATAACGCGGCTAATAATCAAAGCCCTGATGGTACAAGCACACATTCAAGCTCGAACAAAAGCTCTGGGGGGGAGAAATAGTCATGTCGCATTCGTCTTTTATTACTGAAAACGGTGGTGTTAAGCAACTTAATCTTGTGCCAGGTACATTGACGTTAGATCAGTTACGGGAAGTACATCGAAGCCACGTTCATTTATCTTTAGATGAAAGCGCAGTACCCGCTATAAACGCCGCCGAGCAAGTAGTGCTTAACGTTATTAAAGAGAACCGTACTGTCTATGGCATCAATACCGGTTTTGGTTTGTTGGCTAATACCCGTATTAATGTTGATGAGTTAGAGCTATTACAGCGCAGTATTGTGTTATCGCACGCCGCCGGTACGGGCGACTTTATGCAAGAAGATACTGTGCGCCTGCTCATGCTGTTAAAAATTAACTCCTTGGCCCGTGGCTACTCTGGCATTCGCCTCAGCGTAATAGAAGCGCTCATTACCTTGTTTAATGCACAGGTTTATCCCGCCATTCCTGAAAAAGGCTCGGTAGGCGCCAGCGGCGACTTAGCGCCTTTAGCACACATGAGTGTAGTGCTGTTAGGGGAAGGGGAAGCTTTTTATAAAGGAGAGAGAATTAGTGCAGCCCAAGCCCTTGAAATTGCGGGTATGCAGCCAATTGCGCTGGCACCCAAAGAAGGCTTAGCACTGTTAAACGGCACGCAAGCCTCGACAGCGTTTGCACTTCAGGGGTTGTTTTATACTGAAAATGCGCTTCATAGTGCTATAGGTATTGGTGCGCTTACTGTTGAGGCCGCGTTAGGTTCTCGCGTGCCGTTCGACGCGCGGATCCACGAAGTGCGTGGCCACAAAAGCCAGAGCGATGTGGCGACTGCGTTTAGAACATTGCTAGACACCTCAGAGATTGGTCATTCACATCAACGGTGTGAAAAAGTACAAGACCCATACTCTCTGCGTTGCCAGCCACAGGTGATGGGAGCGTGTTTACAGCAAATGCGCTATGCCCAAGAGATTTTGGTGGTGGAAGCTAATGGGGTAAGCGACAACCCGTTGGTTTTTGTTGAAAATAATGATGACGCTGATACGCCAACTGGCGATATTCTATCTGGCGGAAACTTTCATGCGGAAACCGTGGCAATGGCGGCAGATATGCTGGCTATTGCACTATCTGAAATTGGCGCACTGTCGGAGCGCAGAATGTCGTTAATGATTGATACGCATTTAAGTGGTTTGCCACCGTTTCTAGTTGAAAATGGTGGGGTAAACTCGGGCTTCATGATTGCGCAGGTTACCTGTGCGGCGCTTGCTAGTGAAAACAAAACCCTGGCGCACCCCGCATCTATCGATTCGTTGCCTACGTCTGCGAACCAAGAAGACCACGTGTCTATGGCGACCTTCGCCGCGAGGCGTTTACGAGATATTTTCGATAACGTGGCAGGTATATTGGCCATTGAGTGGTTAGCGGCCTGCCAAGGGTTAGATTTCAGGAAGCCGTTTAAAACCAGCGAAAAGCTCCAAGTGTTGATGCAGCTACTAAGAGACCAAGTGCCGTTTTACGACAAAGACCGCTATTTTGCGCCAGACATTGAAAAGGCAAAGCAACTTATTAAGCAGCACGACCTTATGGATAAGACACAGTTAAACCTGTTAGGCTAAAATGATCACAGGCTCGGTATTTCGAGTAAACAAATAAAGATCATAAATAGAGTAGAGGTGGGAATGATATGAAAACAAATGGACGTTGGTTAAGTTCATACGAGGCTCGTACTTCTATGAAAGGCACTTTCAAGAGCGGCACTTTTGTGAAAAGCACAGTGCTGGGGTTACTCGCCGCGTCGGTGTTTACGTTGGCAGGCTGTAGCGACAGCGAAGTGGGCGATGTGTCCCTTGGTCTTTTCACCACAAAAGACATTAAAATTGATGCGCTTCAAGACCCCATAGTGACAGGTGTAACCTGCCATATTTCAAGTATTGAAGCGAACCTTGATTTGTCGGATCCATCAGACAGTTCAATCGCGTGCAGACAAACCGGCCCTATTACGGCTGAGATGCTAAACGCCATTGATAAGTCAGATTCAGGTGAAGTAATTTTTAAAAAATCTAAGAGCGTGTTTTTCAAAAACATGAAGCTTCGAAGAATTTACGATGCCGACTCAAAAACGCTGATTTACTTGTCTTACAGCACCAAAGAGACATCTGGCAGCTATAAACATAGTTTGTCTACGGTACCACTGTGGGAAACGCTAGCGTTTAAAAAGCCCGCGTAGCGAAACGCATCAACTCAATATTAAAAACCCTCTTACATGAGGGCTTTTTTGATGCTAGCACCTTGTCTTTAAGCCATCTACGCGGTTGTAGAGTAGGCTATTAGCAATAGTCTAGAAAAAGCGTGTATAAACCAGCATGGCGTTAAGCGCGGTATCATCGTCTGTCAGCGGGCTATCGCTGATGCTATCGTCAAAGAAGGTGGCGCCAACTTCTAAACGGGTCATGCCGCCCAGAAACTGTCGGGTTGAGATGGCAACGCGTACTTCCGTATTGAGCGCGCTATCGCCGTTATATGCACTTCGAAATGCTGTGGCTTCTTCAGGGCGCACGCCGTAGTAATAGTCGACGTAATTGCTGTCTTGGTAGTTTACGCCTATAGACGGCTCGATCATGACGTTATTTATTCTAAACCTTTTCCCGATACGGGCGGACGCTTGGTAGCCATCAAACTTACCAAGAATATCGGCATTGGTTGACAATGAATAAACCCAGCTACCCGGGTTGTAGTTAAGCCCAACTCCGGCCGCGTAGCTAAAATCTCTGTCGTCCATACCTGTAAATACGGCACTGTCATCTTCTTCATAACCTGCAAATATCGGGACAAGCTGAGCGTCAAGAGTAAAGCCACTTTCGCGAAAAAGTTCATAGCCAATAAATGGTCCGTAAACGCGTAACTTTTCACCGGTGTAGCCGATAATAGGAATAGGAACAACGCGATTATCAAAGTCGGTATATACATCTTGCGATGCTGCGACGCCAAAACCCCACATCCAACCCTGAGGCTGTTGAGCGCCAGCTTGTTGTGCAAAAGCAGGAGTAGAACTAACACCTACACAAGCCAGAGTTATTGCGCCAATAACGGTTTTTAAATTCATAGGTAAATTTCCTTTTTAATCAAGATACTGCTCTGCTGTGTTCTTCGATCATATTCGCTTGTGCCTATTGAGCTAAGCTGTACATTTTTGCAGCGGCTTCTGAGTGGGCAATTAACTATGCGGATTGGTATAAGGGCCTTCGGGTAACGTGAAAGGCTGCGTTACTGGCAAGAAAGCAAGTTATTCTGTGAAATCGGTGTGGTAAAGTGCATACAACAAGTTGTATTGAATAGTTTAGAGAAGCAGGTAACCCGTGAGTTACAAATATGTAGTGGGTATTGACGGTGGTGGCACCCGGTGCCGTGCATTGTTGCAAGATATTGATGGCAATACATTAGGTGAAGGGGCGGCAGGCCCTGCAAATATAATGACCAACCCCGAACAAGCAATGGGATCGGTAATAGACGCAACGTTAGACGCAATAGACAGTGCTTCGTTGCCGATTACATGCGAAGAAGTGTTGCTAGCTGCTGGATTGGCAGGGGCGAATATTCCTCAAGCAAAGCATTCTTTTTTGGCGTTAGACAACCCATTTGCCGATACCGTGGTAATAAGTGATTTACACGCCGCTTGTTTGGGCGCGCACGACAATCAGTCTGGAGCCCTTATTATTTGCGGTACAGGTTCAGCGGCAACCCGTTACGACAAGGGGGTATTTACTGACAAAGGTGGTTACGGTCTGCAAGTTGGCGATGATGCAAGTGGTGCGTGGTTGGGCTTATCAGCTATAAAGCATGTACTGCTTTCTTATGACGGCGTAGAGCCCGTTAGTGAATTAAAGAAGCGAATTTGTGAGCACCTTAATTTAGCGTCACCTCTGCAATTAGTGACCTTGGTGGCAAATTACAACGCTGCAGATTTTGGTGATATTGCCCCAGTGGTTATACAGGCTTATCGAGACCAGTGTGCCGCCGCGACCTCTCTTATTCGAAAGGGAGCAAATTACCTCAATCAGTTGGGTGAAGCATTGATTAATCAGGCTTCTACATTGCCGCTATGTTTAGTTGGTGGCCTTGCTGATGTTTACACGCCTTTACTTTCGCCTTCTATCTCTTCTAATTTAACAGCGCCGCTAAAAAGTGCTGAATATGGCGCTATCAGCTTTGCCAAAAGAGTAAAAAGCGAATGAAAGAATCGATTACTGTCGAGCAGGTTTTAACGCCAAAAGGTTGGCTTGAAAACCAAACCATTACTGCTGATAGCGGCAAGATAGTCAGTATTAGCGATGCGACCTCAGCAGAGCTCAGTAGTATTTACAACGGAAAGCTCATTCCCGGTTATTTCGACACGCAAGTGAACGGCGGTGGTGGTGTGCTTTTTAACCATAGCCCTTCTGCCGCTATAGTAGAAACCATGGCGCTGGCTCATCTTCGTTTCGGCACAACGTCAATGTTGCCAACTATCATTACCGATAATGCTTCAACAATGGCTCAGGCGGCGGATGCCATTGCGGAAGTAATGGCGGGCGGCCCAGAGTGCATTAAAGCGTTAATAAAAGGGATTCACTTTGAGGGGCCCTTTTTGAGCAAAGCAAAAAAGGGCGTGCACGAAGCACAATTTATAAGAATGCCTTCTGACGCAGAGCTTGCAACCTTATGTCGTAAAGATATTGGTAAAGTCTTACTTACTGTCGCACCAGAAACGGTGAGTACTAGCTTCATAAAAGAAATGGTTACTGAAGGAGTTGTGGTTGCAATTGGGCACACCAATGCCAGCTATGAGCAAGTCCAGGCGGCTATCGACGCGGGAGCTACAGGCTTTACGCATTTGTACAACGCTATGTCTGCATTAACCTCCCGGGAGCCAGGAGCCGTTGGTGCAGCGTTGCTTAATGACACCGTATATTGTGGTTTTATTATCGATCATCACCACTTACATCGCAAAAGTGCTGAGTTGGCATTAAATGTGAAAACTGCCAACCGCGCCGTGTTGGTTACCGATGCCATGGCGCATGTGGGCAGTGATATTGAGCGTCTTCACTTTTTTAATACCGAGATTGTTAGGCATGGCGATAAACTGACTACGCCAGATGGCAAAACACTGGCTGGCTCGTGCTTAGATATGCATAGTGCAGTTTTGAATGCGCACAATGATTGCGGTGTAACGTTAGAAGATGCGAGCAAAATGGCGAGTGCCACGCCGGCTCAATTTATGGGGCTAGAGAGTGACATAGGCAGCATTACCGAAGGTCAGCGCGCAGACTTTTTACTGCTTAATTCCGCCAATGCACTGACCCACGTTTTCAGTAATATGAGAATGGTCTTTTAGGTAGAAATTTAGTATTAACTTAAATGGCTTTGAAATAAGGAAGTGTTATGAAGTTTGTGACAAAGTTTACTGTTCTGTTAGCCGTATTAATGTTGGCTGCAGGGTGTGTTACGCAACGAGGTATGGATTCTGGCGAAAGCGTTCCTTCTCAACCTAATAGCGAGGAAGCCACGCCAACTGAAAGCACAGAGCAAGAAGATGTGGTGCAAGATGGCGACAGCGTAAATGATGGAACCACGAAAGGCGAATCGACTAAAGAGCCAGATAGCAAGCCAGTAGCGCCACCAAAACAAAAAGTTGGGGTATGGGTTAGCGCTAAAAAGTTTCCCACTCACACGCATATCGGTACCACTAAATTTAACAATTTTACGAAAGAATATAGCTACGACTGGCAATTGAACAACACGCTGTATAGCACATTCAAAAAAGCCATTGAGCAAAACAGTCGTTTCACTGCGGTGGATATCTCTTCTATGGTTGACGATGCAGGCGCCCTAGATTTTGTGATGGGTGAAGGAAATAACGGGGCATTCAATGACAAACAAAACACATTAAGAAAATCGTTGTTAGACAAAGGCATTGCCACTGTGATTATCGTTGAAGAAGCGCCGACGGTGGCTATTACCGAGTGCGGTACTTATGGATGTTCAGAGCATCAAAGCAAAGGGTTCGGACTGTTTACGCGTAGTTTTTTGGGTACCGATCACTATATTGCTTCGGCAAGCTTTAACGTTAGTATTGAGCGTTTAGACAAGCCAGTTGATATCTTAACGCTGCCAGTGTTTACCGAATTTCAAGATGATGCGCTAAAAAATGAGCGTGTTGAAGATTTCACACCGCCAGATAACTTTGATGAAATAACGGAACAAGAGTTAGCGCCAATTAAAAATACGATTGTTAACTACTTCGACCGCTTAGCGACAGCGGTTGGCAAGTATTTATCTGGTCAGTAAGCTTTTAATATACTGAAACAAAAAACGGGCACTTAAATAAGTGCCCGTTTTGTTATGTGGCTCACTTCATCTATTGATGAAGGCATCGATATATAACTACGCGTTTTCTTTATGCGCCAAAAACTCTTCGTAGTTTCCATCGAAGTGATTCAGTTTCTTGTCTTTAATTTCGATGATTTGCGTTGCCAGTGACGAAACGAATTCACGGTCGTGACTAACAAAAATAACAGTGCCATCAAACTTGTATAGCGCATTGTTCAAGGCTTCAATCGACTCCATGTCCATGTGGTTAGTGGGTTCATCCATTACTAAAACGTTGATGTCTTGAAGCATTAGCTTTCCGAACAGCAAACGGTTTTTCTCACCACCAGAACATACCTGCACGCGTTTGTTGAAGTCGTCAGACGTAAATAGCAAACGTCCTAACATACCTTTTATTTGCAGGTCATCGTGTTTGGGGCTACGCCATTGGCTCATCCACTCAAACATAGTGATATCTTCGGCAAAGTATTTAGCGTTATCCTGCGGAATGTAACCAATCGCAGCGTTTTCAGCCCACTTATAGCTTCCTGCGGTAGGTTCAATGTCATTAACCAAACACTTCAAAAGCGTGGTTTTGCCGGCCCCATTCTCACCAATAATCGCCAAGCGCTGACCAGCTTCTAATAGCAAGTTCGCGTTATCGAATAACGGAAGATCTGGGTAGCTATGGCCTAAGTCTTCAAGTGTGATGGCAAGGCGGTGAAGTTTCTTATGTTGGTTAAACACAATATAAGGCTTACGACGGCTAGACGCTTTTACCTCAGCTAATTCAATTTTCTCAAGACGGCGGGCACGCGAGGTGGCTTGTTTCGCTTTCGATGCGTTGGCAGAGAATCGCGCTACGAAGCTCTGTAGCTCTTCAATTTCCGCTGACTTCTTAGCATTCTCTGCATGAAGCTGTTCTTGAACGAGCATGGCAGCTTGAATGTAGTCGTCGTAGTTACCCGGATAAACGCGCAGCTCACCATAGTCGATATCGGCCATGTGCGTGCATACAGAGTTTAGGAAGTGTCTGTCGTGCGAAATAATAAGCATGGTCGATTTACGTTTGTTCAGCTCTTCAGCTAGCCAACTGATGGTGTAGATATCCAAGTTGTTGGTTGGTTCGTCTAGAAGCAGAATGTCTGGCTCGGCAAATAACGCCTGCGCCAAAAGCACACGTACTTTTTTACCAGGTGCTACTTCCTTCATTAGACCAAAATGATAGCTTTCGTCGATGCCAGCAGAGTTTAAGATATCGCCAGCGCGCGCTTCGGCGGTGTAACCATCCATCTCGGCGAATTGGGTTTCCAAGTCCGCCACGCGCATGCCATCTTCTTCGCTCATTTCAGCCTTGCTGTAAATGGCGTCGCGCTCTTGCTTAACTTCCCATAGTTCACGGTCACCCATGATAACGGTATCGACTACGCTAAACTCTTCAAACGCAAACTGGTCCTGACTCAAGATACCTAGCTTTGTGCCTGGCGCCATAGAAACGTTGCCCGACGATGGAGTAAGTTTACCGCTTAGAATTTTCATAAAGGTAGACTTGCCACAACCGTTTGCGCCAATTAGGCCGTATCGGTTGCCGTTGCCGAATTTTGCGGAAATATTTTCAAATAATGGCTTAGAGCCAAACTGCATTGTGATATTTGCGGTGGTAATCAAAACAGGTATCCAGGGGTAAAACGATGAGAAGAGATAGTAGTGAAAGCGATTGTCACTTCACTAATATATAAAAGCGCGCGCACTATAAGGAATTGAGGGCTACATGTCGAGGGAATTTTGAACAGTTTTTGCGCTGATGTGCTTTTGGCGAAGCTTATCAAGTATAAACTCGATTGCCTGACTGCTTTTGAATGAGTTATGTGACGAGTTAACAATTGTTGTGTCTTTTGCCTCAGGTAAATATGCGCTGCTATAACTGACCACAGAGTCAGTTATAGCAGCGCATTCTGTTTCTGACTGGCAATACAAGGTACTGGTTGAGCCAATAATAGAATAGCTCTCGCCTTCTACAGGAATGTCGGCTAACGCTGTCATCAGCGGGTGATTGGGGCGCAACACTTGGACGCTATCTGGCCCGTAGTTTTGCAAGAAAGGAAGCATAGCAGCGGTTAATCTGCTCACGCCTACTTTTTCGATAAAGTTTTTAAATAGCGCTTTAAAACCAAAAGGGAGTGTGATGAGTGAAGAGCCTAACGACCCTATAAGGCTATTAGCTATTTCTGAGCCTCGGTGTGGCGTGTCGAGAAAAAACACCGTATTCTCTTTATACACAGGATTAAATATAAATATATCTCGCAACATTTCATCGCCTTCAGCCAGTAGCGCTTCTGGAGGCTCTGTGAAAGTAGTATCCCATAACGTGTTATCTGAATGCGTTGAAATCAGCTTTGCGATTACGCCGCCCATACTATGTCCTATCAATACCGCAGATGAAGAAGCGCCTTCCGATGACGCTATCCGCTGGTTTAGCTTGTACAGTAAATTGCGAATTCGCATGGCGTTATAGAAAGGAGGAGGGCCTGACGGGTAGTACACGTGCAATATCTGATAGTGTTGAGATAATTCTTCGTCATTGAAAATAGCCATTGTGAGATACCGCCAAATTAGCGGGTCTGAATTGAGGCCATGAATCATAATAATTGGGGTTTTGACTGAAGAAAGCTCTCCAATACTAAAGACTCCCATTCTCTTTTCAGCGTCTTGTGCATTAATAAATCCTAGCCAGCTGAAATTATGGATGTCGGCATTTTGTAATAGGGAAAGGTAAGCGGCAGCAGGTGAGTACCGTTGCGTGTATGTGTTGTTTCCAACCAGTATTTCGGTAGGCACATCGACATGTTGGGCTTGCAAGGATATGTGAATTCTAAGCCCTTTCAATGCAACCGACTCAACTTGAAGGGAGTAAGGCGAGTAGATACCTTCTAGTGGATAGTTTAGGTCAAGGCTACGGCCATTCTGTGCTTGGTTGCTAATTCGAGCCACTGCAGCACCGCCAAGTTCACCAAATACCTTAGGAGAGAGGCGAGCGTCTAAGGCTTCTATTTCTGAAACTAAAACGAGCTCGCTTGGGCCCGAGTAGTTAACCTGAATTAAGTTGTCAGTTGTATGTCTAAGACGGAATAACTTGTTTACTGCGAGGTTATACCCGTCGATCCCTATAGCACGATGCGCATCGGAAAGACTGTCTCTTTTTAACAAGGTAATGTAGCAATCGAGCGCAAGCGCGATATCTAATGTAGTACTTTGCTCGTACGACGTGCACCGAGCAGCCAGTTGTATGTTGTCGAAGTGGCTTAAGTCGGGCAAATAGCCATATCCGTATGCACCGGCCAAAGACAAAGGGGATACTTTTTTACGCATAAACTTATCTGAACTGCATGCACTAATACAGCAGACAGTCGCTACCAATACCCAATAAATGAGATTCTGCTTGATGCGCATTTCACCCAAACGCTAAAAAAAGTATTAACCTTTTATAGCGTGTTTTTGTCAAAAATTGCACCTCAAACTTAACTCCATATGGTATGAGGCGTGAAACAAGCGTTTCGAATCCCCCGCTCATTCTACAGATTGCCCCTTATGGTTTGTTGCTTCTTTTATATTAGTGGCAAGCAAATAATTCCAGCATAAAGAAAATATTACATAAAAGTCAGCGCGCGGTGATGCATCAATGCAGAATTAACGAACAGAGCTTTGATCAGCATTTTTAGTATAAAGGTTACTTAAATCGTTATTTTAAAGAGAAAAAATGGAATCTTGTCTATTATGAAAAAAAGCATTTTTAGTTGGTCTTAATCTTGCTGTGCTTATCTACTGAAAATAAACCGCAGAGCGCAAATGCGTCTGCTGAATCAGTGCGAAGTTTTATTTCACTCTAGTTTATCGTGAGTTAGGTAACGCAAAAGAAGAATAAAACTGGGCATTTTAAAGAGGGAAACATCATGAAATTTTTGAAAAAAATTGCGATTGGTTGCTTTTCGGCAACGGTTTTAATGTCAGGCAGCGTGCATGCAGAAGCAATTAGCTCAGATTCCGTAATGCAAACTCAAGCCGCTCACTACAATAAGCAGCAGCTAATTGACATGGTTAATCGTGCAGACGTGCAGAGTAAATTGGTTAGCTTAGGTGTAGATAGCAACCAAGCTATCGCCAGAATCAACGGCATGACCGACAGCGAAATTGCCCAATTAAATGATGAAATTAATCAAGCGCCAGCGGGTGGCGTTGTGGGCGCAGTGCTTACCGTACTTGCTATTATCGCAATTTTGGACCTAATTGGTGTAACTGACGTTTACCCATTTATTCGTCCAGTGAACAGCTAATTGAATGATCAATTCAGTTAAAAAGGCCTGCGCGTTAGCAGGCCTTTCGCTTCTATTTTTGCTTTCAGGCTGTCAGTCCACACCTCAAGCTGACAAGCTGCGGCAAGAGGGACTTGCCTCTTTACCTGAATCTCACACTATTCAATCTGTTCCGTTTTTCCCCCAAGAACAGTTTTATTGCGGGCCTACCACACTATCTGAAGTGTTTGGTTATTATGGTGAAAGCACCTCTCCAAATGATATTGCGCCTAAGTTGTTCATTCCCAGTAAAGAAGGGAGTTTACAACTAGAAATGGTGAGCGCTACCCGACAATTTGGTTTTTTGCCATATTCTGACCGAGGGACTTTATCGTCAATTATGTCGTTAGTTAAAGACGATATCCCAGTGATTGTTTTTCAAAATTTGTCCATCCAGTTATTACCCCAATGGCACTACGCTGTTGTTATTGGGTTCGATAGTGATAAGGGGACGGTTACTTTACATACCGGCCTTACGCCTAATCACGAAATGTCGCTTGAGCTTTTTGAAAGAACGTGGGGAAGAGGAAATTACTGGTATTTGGCACCAGTTCCTCCTAATGTAACCTCGCCTGAGATGACATCGTTCACTTATGTAAGTGCGGCTTACGACATGCTTAAAGTGGGAGATAAAGCGCGTTCATTGGCGTTTTTGGAAACCGCGTCGCATACATGGCCAACGTACTGGTTAAGTTATTTCCTGATTGCCAATTATTACTTAGAGCAAAACGACAACCAAGCCGTGGCTTGGTTTGAGAAAGGCTATGAAGTGGGGCAGCACCAACATGTTTATGTTCACAACTACGTATTAGCTTTGCGCGAAAACAACATGCCCGAGAAGGCAAATACAATTCTAAAACAGGGGCTTGAACGCTTTCCCAATAACGAACCGCTGTTAACATTGGCTGAGAAATAAACCTAAACTTTAAGAGTATTCGCATTTACGAAAACTTATCGTCTACTATTAACCTAGGAAGTAATTGTGAAAGTAGGCTATGCCAAAAATACTGAGCTCATCAACAATTTCGTACGAGAACGGAGTAGTCACCACTCGACTCTACGGCGCGTTTAATGAAAAAAGTGCGGAAGACTACAGCGATCGTCTTTTTAAACTAGTCATAGGACTGAATCAACGACCCTTTTCCCTTCTGGCAGATATTAGCCAAGTTGAAGGTGCAACTCCTGAGGCCTTCGATATACTCAAGCGTATTATAAAACGGCTCCCTGATATGGGATTAATCGCGAAAGCTTATGTTTATAAAGGACCTGTTATACGCGGAATAATGTTTCAGAGGATCCCCGAGCTCAAAAGTATGGATTATCTTTTTTTCACAGATATTGACGAAGCTTCTTCGTGGTTGTCTCGCGAATATGAACGCAAACTATCTCTGCTCTCTGATTCCTAATTAGCCTGTAATAAGTTAATAGCACAGTTAACTTTCTCATTTCCCACATCTGGTTGGTGCAGTTAACTCTAGTGGTTAACCCCTATGGTGGATGGGCGTTTTTTGCTCGATCCTAATTTGGTTAACGCTATCTAGTCGTTGCTCAGTATTAACGCTGAACGCATTGATAGCTCCAAATTTTAAGGATTGAATAATGAAAAAAAGACCCCTTATATATGCTGCGGTAGCAGCGGCTCTACCTTTCGTAGCAAGCGCCTCCAAAGTACACGCACCCTTAGATACTTCATCGCACCGCATTGCTGAAATAAATCTGACTGACAATGTTGTTAACCCGCCAGCAAACAGCTTGTTTCAAATGGCGTTAGACCAACTGCAAACCACATTCCCATCATCTACATTACGAACAGCTAATGGCCATTTAGATAGTGTTTTTGGTATTGCCATTGATGTTTCAGGCACGTCGCCTGAACAGATGGGGTATGACTTTATTAGTCGACATTCTGCCCTTTTAGGTGGACTAAGTGACGGGGATTTTCTTTTTAACCCTCACCGCAGCAAAGCAGCATTGGGTGGTCATTTAGTGAGGTTTGACCAAGTCATTGATGGAGTAAAAATCAAAGATAGAGGTGTCGGCCTCTTAATAGATGAGTCTCAGGTGGTGAGAGCGCTGTTTGCCGATACAGCTATAAATACGCCTATTGCTAACTCTCAAGTTCTTTCTGCTAATAGCGCGATCAGCGTGGCAACCGCGGATTTAGCGTCTTACAAACGAGCATTGCCAATAGAAGCTCTTGATGTACTGAACCCTGCCTTTTCTCAAATAGAAAAAAGCCTTGGCATTTTCGCCAAGCCAGTGCCACAGAAAGTGGTGGTACAAGATGACAATAAACTGAAACTCGCATGGAAGTTCTTCTATTACTCTTCAAATCCCTTTGGTGTGTTTGAGTATGTCATCGATGCCCAGTCAGGAGACATTCTGGCGCGTAATGATCGGGTCAAAACCATTCTTCCTTTAGGTGAAAATGAAGTTACGCAAACGGGGCAGGTTGGCTTAGTTCAGCAGACTGCGGATTATTTCCCAACATTTCCACCCATTACGCCATCGATGCAAAGTGAATGTCTGATAGAGGACGATGCAGGTGGCTACACCGGCAAACCGAAAGGGATGGAACGCATTAATCTACGTAAGTTTGACGATTCTAACTTTGTGACGGGTGTTGAAGGTTTGCTTACAGGTAAGCACGCGCTTATTGAAAGCGCGATGCTGACAAAAGGGCCTTTTCCACAAGCGGCAACGGGTACGTATCACTTCAGTGAGGATGCTGCCATTGAGGCAAGACCTGTCGAAGATGATCATGTAACGCCTTCTACGGCACATCACATTGACGGCATCAGCCAGTTTATTTACATCACCACATTGCTCGAATATTTAGATTACCTTCATAAAGACGGCGATGCTGTGCATAGTCGTGGCGTGGGCGATGGCTCGTTTCCAAATAGCTACCCTAACGAAGCGGTACCGTTAACTGGTGTGGTACATATTCCGAATGTGCTCGACCCACCAGATAATCCAGCAGATCCTGAGTTTATGGCTAAGCTATTGGGCTTGGACAACGCATTCGCAGTGCCGTTATCACAGGAAATTGCAGGTGAAGAGGTCGTGGTTAACCCGACAGCTTACGGCCATGGTTACTTATTCAACAACCTAGCAATGGATTTCTCGGTTCCCATTCATGAAGGCACCCATGCGACAATTACCCCTATCGCAGGTTTTGAAGGCGAGCCAGAAGGTGGCGCGCTTAACGAAGGGCAAGCCGACCTATGGGCATACACAGTTGGTGAAACACCAGATTTAGGGACTTACCCCGTTAATTCGTGCGATTTACGAAAATTCTTAAGAGAGCAGGGGGTTAATCCCGACTCATTTGAGTTTATTCGTTCTGCACAGAGCCAAATTCGTTATTCACAATTAGGTACAAGAGACAACGCATTTGAAGTGCATCGTGATGGAGAAATTTACGCGGGTGCAATGTGGGATTTAAGAGAGCTTATGGTGGCGCTGCAGCCTAGACAAGACTTTGTTCGCCCCGACCCAGTTACCGGCGATCCTACCCAAGAAACTAGCTTGGGCAAAGAAACGTGGGAACGTATCTTCCTAGGCTCAATGTACGTGCTAGGAATATCTGCACCAGACACTTTCGTGCGCGCACGGGATGCAGTGTTAGTTGCAGATGCCGCTTTATATCCTACCGATCCTTTAGATTTAACTTCACCGGGTCGTCATCATGCATTAATTGAGCGTGTTTTTGCTGCTAGAGAGCTAGGTGCGAACGCGAAAGCACCATTAGGCGGTCGACAGACTATATCAACGGCAGTGAGCGAGTTTACGGCTACCCAGGCTAAGCCATCGACACCAGACGCTATAGACGCGCATATCATTTCTGATGACGCGATTGAAATTACGTGGGAAACCGTACCTGACGCTTTTGCTTATCAATTGCTAAAACGCAAAAAAGGGTCGAGTGCGCGTTTGTTTACGGGTGTACCAACCCGAGAATACTTTGACGGCGACCTCACATTCTCTGGCTTCACCCATGTTGAATTTATAGTGGGCGATAATCGCTACATAGACAAAGGGCAAGGTTTAGGGCGTGGAGCAGGTCAAGGCATAGACTCGTTTGACTATGAATACGTAGTACGTGCAATCAGCCTTAACCCTAATCAGCAAGTTGGTTTTTCTAATATGTCAGGGATTGCTTCAACCGGCTTAAACACGGTGGATGTGAGTGAGCAAGTTGACTACAAGGTGGGTAATGTAAACTACAATAACGGTATCTTTGCCTTTGATATTGCGTTGATAAATACTGGCGACGAGAGAATTTACGGTCCAGTTGATTTCGATATTACTCATATTAGCAATGGCAGTATTACCGTATTGAATGCAGATAATGGTGGCACTGGTAAAAACGGCGACATAGCAAGGTTCCGTTTCGATCAATCGCTAGATGTAGACAGAACATCTGCACTGCGTTATCTAAAGTTTGATAACCCAAATGGAAAACTCTTTACGTTCCAAGCGCGGATCAGCGGCTACGAAGCTGGCGCTTCGTCAACCGGTAGAGGAGAAACGCCTACCTTTGATACGTCTGAGCCAAAAGAACAGTCTGTGGTTTACCATAATATTGAGGAGCACACGGGTGTTGTCTTAATTGGCGCAGCGGATGAAGCATTGGTTGATGGCGTTGACTATGTTGATATCCCGTTTACAGCGCTGCCAAGTGCGTCAAGTGTAGTTGCAACGCTGAGCGCTGATGTTGAGGTAGTAGCGGTGCCAGATCTTGACTTTGAACTGCTCGATGCCGAAGGCAATATTATGGCGAGCTCCGGCAACTTGGGCTCTAATGAGCAAGTTGGCGGTGGCATTGTCCCCGGAGAAACCTATCGGGTTCGCGTGAATGGTTGGGCTAACGGCCCGACGTCATACCGGGTTGTTATTGATCAGTTTGTAAGTGATATTAACGACGCAAACGTTGATCAAAATGGTAATGCGACAACGGGAACAGTAACGTTTGAGTTTAATCCCGTAACAGGGAAAGTAATACCTTTGAACTTACTTAATTAGTCGCCCGTGAAAACACGAAGAATCTAGGCTAACTAGAAGAAAGGTCACCTACCAACAACTGCCTTTCTAAAGGCCTATAAAACAAACCAAAGCCCTATGTTGTGAAAACTGCATAGGGTTTTTTTATTAAACTCGCCCTCCGGGAAGGTCTGGCAAGTATCCTAGCTTCGTTCATTCCCACGCTTCGCTAGGAAACTTGCCTGCGCCTTCTGAGTGGGCAATTATCTATGCGGATTGGTATAACTGGTGCACCTTTTGCCTCTTCTTTCACGTACTAAGGTGTAGCTTAAAATAAAAAGTGCCTACTTATATATGCAGGAGCCCCGTCAGCCGTGGACAGCACTCAACTTCTTGAAAACCAGCAGGCAATAGCAATAGCCGGATTAGTAGGCGTTGTTATTGTGCTTTTCATTGTTAAACGACTTATTTTGGTGCGTTTGAAAGCTAAAGCGCGTTCAGAAAACAGCAGTATGTCTGATATCTATCGCGTGCTTGTGCTGTCGTTAAATGCCCCACTTAATTTGCTTATCTGGGTTATTTTCCTGCTGTTGGTTAAAAGTATTGTTTCAGTATTTCAGATAGAAGATGAAGGGGCGATTAAAGCGCTAACCATTGTTATCGAAGCTGGCCTCATCATTACTTTATTTCTCTTCTTCGAGCGTTTTGTCACTTACTCGTTGAGCCGTTATCGCGACCAGTCAACCATAGTTAAAAATACTAGCGCAATTGCTGGTGGAGCAGTTAGAGCGCTTTTCGCTGTATTAGCAATTTTGATTATATTAAGCACCATGGGGGTGTCGGTAACACCCATTGTTGCATCGTTAGGCATTACTTCGCTCGCAGTAGCATTAGCGCTACAGCCAACGCTTGAAAACTTCTTCTCGGGTATTCAGTTGGTAATGGATAAGCCCATTCGTATAGGCGACTTCATAGAGCTGGATTCCGGAGAACAAGGTTTTGTAGAGAAAATAGGATGGCGCTCCACGTGGGTTAGAATGCTACCTAACAACATCGTGATCATGCCTAACAGTAAGTTGTCTAATTCAAAGTTGATTAACTACTACTACCCTGAACGCGAACTGTCGGTGCCTGTTGAAGTTGGCGTGCATTATAGCTCTGATTTAGAGCATGTTGAAAACGTATGTTTAGAGGTTGCCAATACTATTCTAGAGCAGCACGAGTTTGGTGTTGAAACTTATCAACCTTTTGTTCTGTTTCACACTTTCGACAATTCTAGTATCAACTTAACAGTAATGCTGAGAACCCGTGAATACTTTAACCGCTTCTTCATAAAGAGCGCCTTTATAAAAATGCTTAAAAAGCGTTTTGATGAAGAAGGGATTGTCATTCCATTTCCAATTACTGCGCTTAACCTAGAGCAGGAAGGTGCAGCTCAAACCACAGAGAATTTAACGCCCAAAGCTTAAAAATCTCGCTAAATATGACTTGAGCAAATGATGTCTCAGACTTCTGACGGGGAGTTTTCGCCAAAAATAGTCAACATGCGTTTATCCGTATCGCTCTCTTTTCTATACAGCGTTTGTTTTCCCCGAGTGATTTTTGACTCCTCAAAAGATACCGGTGGCAATTTAGGTTGTAGTTCTCTTTTCTATAAAGAAAATTAACTTTAAGTTTTTCAAGGTTATACCGTCTATTGTATATTTTTTGTTATATTTATTAATAATTTGTTATTAATGCGATTGTTAATTATTTCCTTTTGCCTGCTACTATCTTTTTGCTACCGGTGGCAAATGGGCGGTAATTAAGTTCCGTTAGTTCGCGTGAAAAGAAGAACTAATTGAAGTTGTCTTGTTGAGTAATTGAAGCAGTACGCCCTTCTAATTATTAATCTAAGGACAAAAAATGAAAAAGAACTTACCGATATTTCAATCGACGATAATTGCATCATCAATTGCCTTTGCCGTCTCTACGTCTGCAGTTGCTTCAGGTTTTCACACACAGAACGGAGGCACGACAGGCGGTCAAGGTGGACAAGTAGTACAAGCTTCTACGGGTAAACAAATTCACGAAGCATTGTGTAATAGAAACACCTCAGAAACGCCAATCATTATTCAAGTCTCGGGTACAATCAATCATGGTAATACTGAAAAAGTGTCTGGAGACAGCTGTAATACCGCAGAAGACAAAATTGAGTTAAAAGACATCGCGAATGTGACACTTATTGGTGTAGGCGGTGGCGCTACATTTGACCAGCTAGGTATACACATAAGGAATTCCCAAAACATCATTATAAGAAACGTTCATGTTAAAAACGTCAAAAAATCGGGCTCACCCACGTCAAATGGCGGAGACGCGATAGGGATAGAAAAAGACGTTCGCAACGTATGGGTTGACCACGTAACCTTAGAAGCTAGTGGTGGTGAAAGTGATGGTTATGACGGCTTGTTCGATGTAAAGGATAACTCGAAATACATCACCTTATCTTACAGCATTTTACGTAACTCAGATCGAGGTGGTTTGGTAGGTTCAAGCGAATCACAAGTCAATAACGGTCCGATCACCTATCACCACAATATCTTTGACAATTTGAACTCGCGCGTTCCCCTTGTAAGGGGGGCAACAGCTCACATTTACAATAACTACTATGACGGCGTTCGCTCTTCAGGGATTAATTCCCGCGCAGGAGCCGAAGTCAAAGTAGAAAACAACTATTTCGAAAATAGTAAAGATCCACTGGGTACGTTTTATACAACAACTGACGGTTATTGGCAGGTTGCGGGAAACACTTTCGGAAGTGGCGTAACGTGGAGCGACTCAGACAGTGACTATGAACCTGCAGGGCCAAACGTTCAATCTACAGCATCAATATCTATCCCCTATAGTTACTCGCTAGATGGGGCATCTTGTATACGAGATATTCTTGAGAACACCGCTGGTGCCAACAAGAATCTTGCAGTATCAGACGGTAGCTGCGGTTCAACTGGTGGCGGTGGCGATACCGGAGGTGATGATACAGGAGGTGGCGACACAGGGGGAGGTGATAATGGTGGCGGCGATGATAACTCAGGAGGTAATCCGCCAAGCGGCACCAACTTAGCGTTAAATGCACAATCTGACGGTAGCTCTAAGTACAGTGGAACAAGTTACGGGAACGTAAGGGATGGGGATGTATCTACTTACTGGTCTCCGAGCGGAACGACGGGAAGAATTAGCATCAAACGCTTGAATACGACAGTAAATACTGTACGGGTAATTGAGACCTCTTCTACTCAAGGTGCGGTAACTTCATGGCAACTTGTGAACAATGACACAGGCAGCGTATTGGCATCAGGAAACTCAATTCCAAGTACGATTTCGTTTTCAAATACCAATTTGGATAAAATCAACTTTGTCATCGATTCTGCAACACAACGACCACAAATTGCAGAGTTTGAGGTGTATTTAGATTAAGTCGGTTGCGCTTGTTCTAAACCTTTTTAGGTGACTCTCTGTGAGAGTTTATTTAACTCAATAAAAAAGCCACGTTGTGTAACGTGGCTTTGTTGCGAGTACGTTAACCCATCAAAGGTGTTAGAAGGTGTAACGTGCAGATACGCCTAGTAGGTCAACATCATCAGCTATAACGTAAGTTGCGCCGAAAGAGAGTTGTGGTGTAAAGAAATAGTCTGCGCCAATTTCAAAAGCTGTTTCGTCGTCTTCAATGTCGATATAGCGGATAGCACCGCGAAGCTCAAATTGCTCTGACAGCATCGAACGAATACCGGCAGTAATGCCATAGCCATTGTCGTCAGCTTCAGCAGAAGCGAAGCTTGAGTCTAGGTCAACATCCACATACTCATACGTCAACTCACCAAAAAAGTCAGTTGTTGTAGTTAAACCATAGCGGTAACCAACCCCTGCAGAGATATAGTCAAGTTCACCGTCAACACCATATTCGTCTTCACTCAACTGACCATAACGACCTGTCAGGTATACATTTTCGTTAAGTGATTTGAAGCCTTGAATTTGAAAACCGGTTGGCTCGAAGTCGCCTGCGTCTTCAATATCTGCTTGTACGTATCCAGCTTTAACGAAGTCATATGAAGGCGAAGCTGCGAAAGCATTTAAAGAAAGCGCGCCAAAGATACTGGCGAGAATAGTACGTTTCATTGTTTCTAATATCCTTTTAACAATAATTACTCCCAACCACTTCGGGAGCCTCATCATTATGGGGATGGATTTTAGAAATCAAATGGGCAACACGACTCGATTTTCACTATTAAACACCTTAAATGGTGTACGTTTTATCATTGCAACGGCATTGCCGTACAAGAGCTGAGTTAATTCCTCTTCAGTGTTGTACAGATGAGGATACTTGCAACGCTTAAGCTGCAAGAGGACAAACAAAAAGAAATGATAGGTTCTAGGGTAATTAAGGTCACCGCGTAAGCGCCTATTGCTGCCCCTGTTAGGTGAAAAAAGCCGGTTAGTGCCGCTAAAAAACCTGCGGATTTATCAGAGTAGCCAAGCATGATAGTTACGCTGCAGGGCATTGCAATACCAATAAAAAAGAAGGTGATATAGCAATAAGTCAAAATACCCATTAACCCTTTTATTGCGAAGGGGGAAATAAGTAACCAAAAAAGCACAGAAAGCACAGCGATAAACAAGCTTGAATACTTGAATTTAAACAATGGTGAAACAGAGGCTAGTCGAATATTGATTATGCTTCCCATCACAAGAGACAGCGTGGCTAGAAGCGAATATATCGAGAACACAGTTTTGGTGAGTCCGAATTGCTGCATTATCATTGACGGCGAGATGGTAATGAAGCTAAACACAATGCCATAAAGTAGTCCGCTGGCCATCCCCACTGAGACGATTTTCATCATTGTGCTTTTAATAAGCGCTAAAGTATCGCTAAAGACGTTCTCTGAGGTTGTCGGCATATACTGTTTGAGGGTGGTGGAAACTGAAAACAGTAAAAGTAAGGCGAATACTCCCATTACTAGTACAAAATAAAAGATAGATGAAACTCCGAAGGACTCGCCAATTAGTGTACCTACTAGTGGCGCTATTGCTGGCGCGATAGCGAATGCAATGTTGATAAACGAAAGTGAAACATTCAGCTGCTTTTCGCTAAATATCTGACGCGACAGTCCGCGCGATACTGATACACCAACCCCACCGCCTAAGCCTTGAATGACTCTTCCTACAAGAAAGGTATTTTCTTCGGTGGCAAGTGCCACCATAAGCGTACCGGCGATGAATACAAAGACTCCATACAGTAGAAACTTTTGTTTGTTTAGGTAGTCGCAGGCGACACCAGACACTAACTGAGAAAGTGAGAACGCGATAAGAAACACGGCCACGCTTTTTTCAATTATTCCCACATAGCTGTCGTATATAGCAGCCAAATCAAAAAAGAAGGGGCTATAAATGCTGGTAGAGAGTTGGCCAAGAATAGACAAAATGGTGAAGGTTACCGTCAGCGAATAAAACGTATGGCGTGACATGGTGTGCTTCATCTAAGGGGAACCAAACTATGGGTAAAGAAACAGTGCAGTTAGGCTACAGATTTGGTGTTACAGTTTTAATAAAGACGCTTTTTTTGAATTTGAGAAAACTGATATCGTGATGATATAAGCGAGTGGTGACTAGTAATTCTAGAAAAAATGGTGGCCCCACCCTGACTTGAACAGGGGGCAGCTTTAATAGCATAAAAGAGATAAAACAATAGAGGGAGTTTCTGACTCCCTCGAGTATCAGCGAGTTTGTAGTAGCTCAGCCTGCTTCACTACTGAATTCTGAGATTCTACAGCTCTATCAATAACACGGCTGTATACTTTTTTCTTTTTAGACGAGTCGGCGTTGCGAACGAACTCAGACAGGCTGGAGTTGTACTTTGTTGTCTGGCCGTTTTTTAATCTGGCAAACATCATTATTCTCCCATTTTATTGCCCAATTAATGAGCGGGCATCGATTGTATCAGGGTAGTAAGCGTCTCGCGAGTAAATTTATGCTTAACATGATTTTCTACAGCCTGAATGTTCGCGTGGTACATGCGAGTGCCCCCCTCGTTGTCCTTTAACAGTAGATCTATTTTTATCTGACCACCAAATTGTTGCTTTAGTTTCCGTACTACCGCTTGAGATTCTAAAAATTGCTCTACAAATATTTCAGGGTTAATCCGTCTACCTTCGACTCGCTCTCTAGATTGAACAAACTTCCATGCTAACTCTGGTGACTGGTATACGAACAATACGAGAACTGCGCGACCTCGATCAATAGCCCGTTTAATGTTTTTCTCTGCTATAGCGTAATTTGATAGCGTTCCATCAAGTAAAAATGATTGCTTACGCTTAAACGCATTGTCCAGAGTTCGTTCTACAATAGAAGAGACAGCTCTTTGAAATAGGAATGAATTGTCTCCAGTGTATTGTTCGAAATAGTGGCGCAATTCGTCGGGATCTAATCGAATAACATTAGTAGCCTCAACTTCTTGCAGAAACTCTCTGGAGGTTTCGGTTTTCCCCGCGCCAGGGGAGCCGGCCATAAAGACCGCTACAGGCTCATCTTCAGGAGGGAATCTTTTTCTGTTAGTTAGCTCGTTTGCAATGGCAGTACGGTTCTTCTTAGCAAACTTAATCGCTTCTTGTTCAATACGCTTTTCGTCTTCAGTCATCTTGAGGTTTGCAACCGATACCGCTGATATTTATATACGTACAGTAACGTTCAGTAATAGATAAATAAATAAAAACTAGAAGGTAACAAATAGTTGATTACTTAAAAACTAGGCAAAGGAACAGCGTTGACTTGTACATTAAGGTCATTTACTTAAACGTTTTGAAGCAAATATTTCTGACTCCGTTTACCGTCGATACGAGTCAAAGGCACGTAATAGATATGTAAGCATATTCCGCTATGGAAGAAGATGGGGCAGTTCAGAAGTGAATTACCTACGTCGATATTGACTAATAATACTGTTCTGCTCTAGGACATTGTCAAGTACGTGGGTGAGAATATAGGAGGAGGTAGCCTAGATACAGTTATAAACGGTGGCGCTGCAACAGAGGCCGCTAGAAGAATTGAAGCTTTTGTAAGTTGTTGGGAAATCAGATAGCTTCATCAATTAGGTAATACGCCCCTATTACGACATCACGATAGATTCAGACACAGGTGAAGTGAAACGAAGCTATTTTGATGAAGAACCCGCGGTAAAAATAAAAGGGCTTAAATACGAGGGTAAAGAAATTATCACTCGCGAGCATTCATGGCGTATTGAGCGCAGACAGGAAAAAGCCGCTTAGGGCTTTTTCGCTTTTACTTGGAGTTCTGTAAATAAGTGTACTAGAGAGAAATATCGCTTATATATTTCCCTAAACCAGAGCGCTTTGAAATTCGACGTAAAATCTTATTAGCGGTAATGTGTGAAGCGATTTTTGTATCAGGGAAATACGCTGTATATATACAAATGAGCCTTAAAAGGGCAAAGTCAGTGAAATATATTAAAGTCTGGTAATATTTTTCCCTTGTTTTTTCATCAAAGCCTTCAGAGTCAGATAAATGTTCTTCTATTATTTTACATATTACGTAGAAAATTCGTGCTGCGTTGAACAAACTTCCATGAGTATCAATCTTTGAAATAACGCTGTGAACATGTGGTCTCGCTGCGCCTCGGCTTTTCAAGTGAAAAATAAGATCATCTAAATTGTTTGCTGATGCAACACCGTCCACTTTGGAGTTTTCGAAAACTAGGTAAAAACTGTCGAAGTTATTCTTCTGTGAAGAGACCATATTGAAGAAGTGTGACTCAAAAGTTTTAAGCTTATCTTGTTGTTTTGTTCTTTCTATTTCATCCTCGAGTGATTTTGAGGACTTTCGTTGAAGCTCGAGAGTTTTTATAAGTAAAACTACAGACAAAAAACTAAGTAGGGGCCCCAGCGTTCCCCCCACGTATCCACCAAAGTTATTCCAGTCTTGTAGTTCATCCGAAATACTTTGGGTATGAAAGTTTAAAACAAATGAAAAGATGACTAGCAGAAATGCTAGTACGATCATAACCCATAGACTTTTACTGCTCATCAACTATGCCTGATATCAAAAGTTTGACTATTTTTTGATTTCTTAAGGTCAACTTCTTTGCATTCACTCTCATAAACAACCAACAATCCTCATTAAGAACAGTATTTTGATCTAGGTTTTTTGAGACAGCTTTTTTTATTTCAACTCTTACTAACTTTATACCGCTTGAAAAACTAAATGCGACGGTATTGCTATGTCCTTCAATAATGAGTCTCCCATTGCCTGTAAGATGGTTGAAACGAGTAATTACAACACTAAACTCGTGGTCCACATTTGTTAGTCTCGTTGGTCTCAACATTAAAGCTGTATCTTCGTTTAAAGATACGATATCAGTTTTTCCGCCCTCAATCCGATGTTGAAGGGTGATATCATATCCATAAGCTTCTGTAACCTTATGTAGGTCTTTCATTGGGTTTCGAATGTGTGCGAGCAGGTCCTCATGAATGCCACTTAATCTATCTACAATTTGGCTAGCTCGTCTCGATAACTCTGGAGGTTCCTGATATAGTGACTCTTGGACGTAAAACTGTATAACCTCACAGAAAGTTTTTTTACCGATGTCATTGAGCTTTCTTACCAACTCTTCGCCTTTTACACGGATAACGAAATTTTGACCGAAGGATGATTCGAAGTTTCTTTGTAAATCAGCTCTTATTGGGTTAGAAGTTTGTCTTTTTTCCACTATCCCTTCATCAAGAGCAGCGTCTGCTAATCTAGTTATTAGCGTTGAAGCTCCTATGAATGTCGTTGAACCATGCATCATGTCTAGCTCGTGTCCAGGCGTACTAATCACAAGGGACATTTGAATCGAGTCCTCGAGTTGATCATTGCTCATTATTTACTTCCTTTTAAATATAATATCTTTCGTGACTTTTTAATTCGCCTGTACTTAGTAACAGATCTTGTTTCCAATTCCAATATTCAATCTATTTTGTGCCAATTCGGCAAACATTAAAAGAGAGAATATCTTAGCGAGAAAACTAGGGGGGGCTTTCTAAAAGTAGCTTCCCAACTGTGAATGATGCTTGTGCGTAGAGGTTCTATTTATTTATACAAAGAGAAATAAAACAAAAAAGTCTACACGCTACAAATTTGCTATAAAAAATCAAAAATTAGTATGGAAGTTTGTAGATACTAACTTGGAAAGCTAGAAAAAAATGGTGGCCCCACCCTGACTTGAACAGGGGACCTGCCGATTATGAGTAAGTCGCGTTGTGGTTATTTGAACTTATATGTAATTCATTGTCTTTATAAATTCCAGTAAATTCAGCGTCTTATTTTTATATGTAGTAATGCGTTCTAATATGTCTTTATAATAAAAATGCTTACACGGGGCGTACATGAGTCTCTGGTGTAAGTAAACAGAAGCGGCCGGCGACTGCTGCAACAGTCCCGACCGCATGATCGACGATAGACATAGGAGAACCGCCGATATGGCAATTCTAACTCATCTTTTAGTTATTTCAGAGCAGCTAATTCCTAACCACAAATTAGGGGTTACGTATGAGTAAGAAATACAACATCACTGATACTAGAGCAGCTAGTTTCCCTATCCCCGAAAAAGGGCAGGCAATCTATTGGGACGAAAAGCAAAGTGGTCTTGGCTTACGTGTAACAGCTAATGGCGCAAGAAGTTGGATCGTTCAAGGTTACGTTAATGGAAAGTCGAGGCGCTTCACATTAGGGTTGCTAGATGAACTTGATTATAAAGAAGCAAGGGAAGAAGCTAGCTCTACAAGAGCTTCCATGCGCAAAGGAGTAAATCCTCTAGAAGAGAAAAAGAAGCGGCAGAATGTGAGTGAAGCTGAAACCGTCACCTTGGCTGAAATCAAAGACGACTATGTGAAACACAAAAGAACAAAGGGGATGCCTCTACGCCAAGCTTCTATTAACGGCATTGAGAGCTGTGTTAAGAACGAGTTTTCAGACTGGGCAAGCAAACCCGTGGCAAATATTACCCGAGATGCGGTAATTGAACGTTTCAGGAATATCTCCCAAAAAGCCCCAACACAAGCGAACCTAGCATTTAGAAACTTACGTGCCTTGTTAAATTGGGCTAAAGAGAAGTATACCGCTCCTGATGGAAGTTACACGATATTGAACCCAAACCCCGTGTCACAAGCAATCAAATCTAATGGTCTTGCACAATGGAACAAAGAGACCAAAAGAGATACAAGGATTCCAGAAGATAAAATAGGGGAGGTGTGGTTAGCGCTAAACGCTCATGCAGACCCAGAGAGAAATATCGCTACGACTTGCACCAGTGCTGACCTCATAATGTTTATGCTCCTAACTGGTACACGTATCAGCGAAGCAAATCAGCTTACTTGGGACAGAGTGAAATTGCATGACGACGTTCCAACTTTTCATTTGGATGTCACGAAGAACCACAATTCGATCACTCTCCCAATTAGCAAGGAACTCAGGAAAGTATTGTTAAGACGAGAATCTCAAAAATTGTCTAACAACCCCTATGTTTTTCCTGCTAAGCGGGGCAAAGCTGGTTACCTCAAGGATCCCCGTGCTTTATTCGTTAGGGTTTCAGAGATTACGGGGTGTCATATTCATCCTCATGCAATGCGTCGAACCTTCGAGGAGCTTGCGGTAAGGTCAGGGGTGGATTCAGATAGGCGTCGAATATTGCTTAACCACATATCAGGTGATGTTCATGCTCTGCATTACGGTAATAACAAAGATCCGAAAGTGTTGATTCAAGAGGTGAATAAAGTTGGTGACTTTGTACTTCGTTTAGCGCAAATAGCCGAGTCGGCTGCTAAGGCTGATAATGTTGTGCAAATAGTGAAATAATTCTCTTTGCAAACGAATATAAAATTGTATAACTTAATACGCAGTTACCTAATGTAGGTAACACACCATTCCATCTCTTTGAAAGTGAGCGTGATGCTTTATCACTCCGGTGATTCGCTTCAAAGAGGTAAAGATCTGCATGGGCAGTGTCGCGGAGTTCATAATTGAATTCGCTGCATTGCCTTTTTTGTTTTGGGCTTGCGGCAAGTGAATACAGGCAACCCCATGACAACTCAAACTATAACCACAGTTAATACTCAACAAGCAGCCGAGATCCTTGGGCTTTCTCCTAATACTCTGAATCAATGGCGACACATTAAGCGTGGCCCAGCGTTTCACAAATTCGGCAAATCAGTTCGATATAGCTTGCAGGAATTAGAGGATTATATGGAACAAACACGCCGAGAAAGAACCTCTCGTTTTGGTGACCAATCCTATTAGAACGACTTACTAGTTGTAATGGGCGTTCACCGAGAAAACTAGAAGTTTTTCATACGCATTTGAATGCTCTTGCATCAACAAGTAATTCACCTGTAACTCATTCAAAAAAAAAGCGCTGTGCCCATCGTGGGTTAGACAAAGCGCTTTGGAGTGATTCATGTTAAACAATAATGATGAAGCTAATAACAAACAAGATAATACGTGGGATCCCACAAAGGCTGTACAAGCAGAGATCGGCAGCCAGCAATACAACAGGGATGGCAAAAATGAAAGCGCAACTACAGCCAGCGTACAGCCCGACAAACTGCTAAAAATACCCAAGGAAATGCGCGATAGGGCGCAATGGTGTTTGGCTGCTCCGGACAAAAGGCCATTGCAGCTAAATAAGGCAAACGCTAGTCCTACTGATCCTACTACGTGGTCAACTTTCGATGAGATATATACGAAAGCCAAAGAGTATAGGCTTGGCATTGGATATGTTCTGGCTAAAGATGATCCTTTCGTCTGTATAGACCTTGATGTCAAAGATGGGAATAGCAAAGACAAACAAGGGAATCATTTACCACATAATCTGTGGACACCAGTTTCGCAGTTGGAATGGTATCGAGGTATCGTTTTAGCCTCGAAATCCTATGCGGAATTGAGTTCTGGAGGGAAGGGGGTTCATGTTTGGGTTAAAGGGGAGCTAGGAGAGGGAAGAAGAGGGCAAGGGATCGAGGTATACAGCCAAGAACGGTTTATCGTTTTTACTGGAGACAGCATTGCAGATATTAAGTATCAGCACATACTAGGCCGAGCCATAGCGAATCCACTTTACTGCGAACCGCTACCACTTCAACCGCGCCAGCACTTAGTTGACGCAATCGTTAGCGAATTCAGTGAAGCTGAAACTAAAATTGATCTGGTGGAAGTGGAAGCAACCCAATCAGATATCGAGTTATGGGAGCGGGCAAACAAAGCTGCCAATTCTGAAAAGTTTGTAGACCTGTGTAGTGGGCAGTGGCAAAAATATAGCTTCCCTAGTCAAAGCGAAGCTGACCTTGCGCTTATGTCTATGCTTGCCTTTTACTCTGAATCAAATGAGCAGTGTCGTAGAATGTTCAGGGCTACCGTATTAGGTAAACGTGAGAAGGCTGTTAAGAATGATATCTACCTTGACCGCACACTTAAAATTATACGCGGTAGGCAGGAAAACGAGAAGAAATCCGCAGTAGAAATAGATTGTGCTGCTTTAAAAACACAGCATCAGCTCAAGTCGAAACCAGTAAACGATTCAGAAGTAATAGAATTTCCGCCTGGGGTTACAGGACAGTTAGCCGAAGCATATTTTAATGCAAGCCCGATTCCTCAACAAGAGATATCAATAGCGATGGCATTGGCAACGTTATCGGCAGTTGCTGGTAGGGCATTCCGAACGCCCACAGATGCAACGCTAAGTCAGTTTTATCTTGTTATAGCTCATACTGGTGCGGGTAAAGACGCGATACATAAGCTGATCCCAAAACTTCTAAGAAGTTTGAATATACCAAATGTTGAGAGATTTTTTACTCAGGAAAGGTTCGTAAGCGGAGTAGCATTGCACAAGCGAATTTTGACAGAGCCGGGGTTTCTACTTCTTCACACGGAGTTTGGCAAAAGGCTAGAGAATATCGCATCGCGAAACAATCCTAGTAACCAAGATCAACAATTCGCAGCTAAACTGACAGAGACTTATGAGAAGGACTTTTTGGAGGGGGTATCTTATTCCAAAGGTACTGATTCACAGTCTGGTATCGGGTGGCCTGCGCTCTCATTTATTGGTGAAAGTACCCCTCGAACTTTTTATAATTCATTGACCCCAAATATGATGGAAGACGGGTTCTATTCCCGTTTCATTACAATATTAGTAAAAAGTAAGCGTCCAAATTTAAATAGGCAGGCCTGTTTGGACCTTGGAACCTTGCAAGATAAATTTCAGGCACTTACAGCCGAATCTATAAGGATTAATAACGCATACCCCTTAGAACCTAGAAAAGTTAATTTCGGCTCCCTTGAAGTAGAAAAACTGTTCGACGAGTTTGAAAGAGAATGCACCGATAATGTAAATATAGCGGTTGCAGAAAACGATGATTTTGCTCCTGCTGCATGGAATCGCGCACACATTAAAGCATTAAAAATGGCCTCTCTTTTGGCAGTTGCTGATTGTTATTTTGAACCACAGATTAGTGCTCAGCACGCAGCTTGGGGAATCAAACTAGTAAGGAATGACATATTAACTTTTGTAGATAAAGTTAATTCCGGTGATGTTGGGGATGGCGATGATGCTAGACAGAAAAAAGTGCTTGAGATTTGCCAGAAGGTAATAAGAGGCGATTTGAAAGACGACCACAAATTTGATGATAAAACACTGATCAGTAGGCGTGTTCTTCAGTCGAATACCTGTAAATTAGCTTCGTTCAAAAATCATAAACTTGGAGCCACAAAGGCTCTTGCAGAAACAATCAAATCTCTTGTCGAAACTGGATACTTAGTAAAAGAAAACATGGAGCCACGTTCCAAAGCGGACTTTTATAAGTTAATCAGTACATAAAGACTGTAGTACAGTGTAGTACATGAGGCGATAGGTAAGTTGTTGTATTTGCTATTGTTGTATGTGTAGTAGTATTTTCGTACCCCTTACCACAGTAGCAAACTTTACAGCATTGCAGGACTACCCCTACTACACATACTACATTTACTACAGCTTATTTATAGCATTGTTTTTACTGGAATATTTTTAGGTTAACTGTAGTACGCCATAACTACAGTTACTACGTTTGAATGTGGTTAGAATTAGCCCTACTTATTGGTAGTAGTGTGCTTTAATTTTTAAATTTAGAAGTAGGTTATTGTTACCTAAATAAAAAGTTTGTAGATGTTTTTTGTTTTAGTGTAACGTGTAACTGTTATGTACTGTTAACAAGCGTAACCACACTGTTTTTCACGTGTTCCTTGCTTATTTTTTTTTCGAAACAGCGAGGAATACAAAATGGAAATCAATTCAAACATCACCCCTTCACTACACCCTCAGAATATTACTTCAATTGATGGGTATGACGACACGACAGCAGGCTATGTTGAAAGCGCTAAAGCTGCACTAGAGTTAGCTTATAAATCTCTTGGCGCGGTTCATAGTGCGCGAGCAAAAGTTAATGCTAATTCTGCGTGGTCAAAAGAAAAGAAGATCCTAGAACTTGCTGAATTTGGTGAAAAGAATATGGACAGAATTTTGCCCGTATTTGATCGCACAAGAACTAATCTTGAATCTGGTATCAAAAGTGTCGAGCAGGCAATGAGCGAGTCACTAAGCAAAACTACACCTGCACTTGCCCAAGAAATTAGATCACATATTAAAACTTTGGACAGAACAGCAAGAGCTGAATTAGTGCAAAAGCTATTCGCAGAAAAGAATTACGATGTAGTGACTGCAATAATTGATGCACCAGCATTTTTGTCTGGGATTACCACAGAAGAACGTGAGAACTACAAACGCAAGCTACACGAGACTACTAATCCCGAGCTAGTTAAACGCGTAAAAGTTATGAAGTCGGCACTTTCTATTATTGAGAGCAGAGGCCCACTTGTGATGCTCCAAACCGAAAAAGCTATTGGCGCTAACTTTGACTTAATTGCCAAGTTACGCAACGAAGAAAGTGCAACACGACGCGCCCTTATTATTAAAGACCACGAAGAAAACCAAGCCTGATCTAGTGTTGATCTTATCAAGAGGGGGAATTATGTCAGAGCCAGCTGTAAGTGGAAATAAAGCTTGGGTGAAAGGAATGAAGTCACCTAATCCTAAAGGTCGTCCAAAAGGAATAGTAGACCGAAGAGCTAAGATTACCGAAAGCATGTTAACAGATGCTTCGGATATAGTTGAAGCAGTGGTTGCAAAAGCAAAGCAAGGTGATGTGCAAGCTGCACAATTAATTATTTCGCGGGTATTACCCACATTAGCAGCACAGAGCGAAAAGGTTGAGTTCGAGCTCGATACCGCTGCTTCTCTTGCTGAACAAACGGAGCAAGTGTTGTCGGCAACCTCAAAGGGTGTATTGTCACCTGACAGTGCGCAGCGAATAATTCAGATAATTGGGGCGCTTGGTGAAATCCGCCACCTTGAAGATATTGAGGATCGTTTAGCTGCTTTGGAGGGGAATGCCAATGTCTAAGATAAACATAGAAGAACGTTTCATCATCCCTACGAATCATATGAAAGAGTTTGCACCTCTCTTATACAGATATGCACCAGAGGACTGCTTTCGGCTGACTAAGTTTTATGATGATTGTGGTCAAATGTTTTGGCCACACGATAAGCATCTGCGCACAGTGCGTTGCCTATTTCTTCAAACAGGGCAGGGTGAGTTTAAGTTGGTAGTCGCAGAGGACATAGAAAAGTTATTCGATTACAGTGATAAGAATATTCCAGCTACCTGTATTCGCTGTGATGTACCTGCAAATGAGCTTGCTAGTTTCATGGAACCAGAGCTTGGGATTGCAAGTTTTATTGCTGTTCGCCATCCACATCACAACCAGCGTGTTGAGATGCTATGTATGCTTGCTGATATTTACTTCCCGAGTAAAGATAATGCGGCATAGTGCTAAAACAAAAGTGCTGCAACGGATTGCAGCACTTGAGAATCAGCAGCATAAGGACTTAAACAAGCCTTATGCTCTTTTTCCTGTCAGGAAGTCACTTGTGGAGTGGGAACTACTTGCTGCTCCTATGCAAGCTCACCTCAAGGCTAATGTTAAGACTGTTGAGCCTGTAATATATGAACTCAGCATACCCATAAATTAAATGCAAATTTTAGCAAGTTTTTTGCTCATAACAATTTAGCTTTTCCAAAAACGCTTTAGACAGTGATGCAGGGACTTGAAACACACCTTCATTTCGTTTGCCGTAAACCTTTATCTTCCAGTCTGTTGATGCCATTTTCTCAAGATATGTGTAAGGCACAATCAAACCAAAGACCTCCTCAGTTGTGACCATCCCCGTGTTTGCTGAAACTTCATTGTCTATTTCATCAAATTCAAAAGAATAACCGTCTTGACCATTTGCTGAATGATAGAAGCCCCAATCTACATTACTTGAACTGACGTAGAGCTGAATGAAAGCTCTTTTATCCCCTTTATAAAGAGATCTAAAACTTAGCTGAACAGGAAATGTATCTGTAAAGCCTTGTCTGCTGAGATACAACGGAGTTCTAATCCAAGTCTGCTGTTTAAAATCATCTCTTTCTACTATTACCTGATTGGAAATGTCTTCTTGATTAGTTGGAATGGTGCTTGAACAGGCGCAAAGAGTTATTGTGAAAAGTGTTGCTAGTATTATTTTCATTAGAAGTCCTTTTTACATTATTGAAGTAATAATTTGTTTATTAAAGCTCTAGTTAACTGACATAGTTCCTGGATTGTTGTTCTGAGAGAGCGTGTAGTTAACCACAATACCGTCCTCAATGAGTACGTCCAAAGTCTTCTGCGTACCTGTCATTTTCACATCTGTGGACACAATATAACTTTGTGCTTTTGCAGTACCAGCGGAATAGAAGTACATCCACTTTTCTTGGCTTTGAGAAATTACATTTTTGGAATAGGGCTCTCCTAAGAGACTTACTAACTGTGTTGTCGTAGTCTCACCCCTGACAATTTCAGATGCTTTTTCAACGGAGAAGTCTGTACCAACAGAGTAATTTGAAGTGGCACAACCAGACAAAGTTGCAATTGAGATAAAAAGTGAAGCAAAAACCTTTTTCATTATTCTTCCTTGTAGATAAAGATTAATTGCGCTCGTGAGCGCCTTATACTGAAGGTTAATACACCCCAAATTCATATTCAAACATTAGTATAGATTGGTTGTCATGTAAGCTGATGTAAGCGTATAAATATTATAGGGTGCCAAGATCGAAAAAGCCCCGCAGGCTTTGTACTGCGAGGCTTTATATGGTGGCCCAACCCTGACTTGAACAGGGGACCTGCCGATTATGAGTCGGATGCTCTAACCAACTGAGCTATTGGGCCGAAAACTTTTTATCTTACTTACAACAGGCTTACACAATTTCGGAGTTGCTTTTTTACTCTCTAGTAACCTATTGTATTTAATCTATTTTATCTCTTTCTAAATGACCAGCGCAACTTATTATGAGTCGGATGCTCTAACCAACTGAGCTATGGGGCCATTTTGAGATGTGCTGTGCAGTTTTCTATTGCAAATTGCTATGCATAACAACCACAAGCGAGCGCAAGTATAAGCAGTTTTATTTGCCTTGTCACGCCTCGCTGGTGGCTTTGTGATTTGTTTGCTTTATTTTTGTTCACTAAGCTGTAGTTTATGTGCCTTGTTTGGCAATTTTACACGTCGCCACCCAAGAGCAAATGCCAAGCCTAACATGCTAAACAGAGTCGTAGAACCGCCTCCACCAGAGCTATTTGAATTAGTATCCGTTGGCAAGCTCACTACACTTTCGTTTACGGTAACAGTAACGGTGTCGCTGGTGCTAACTCCAAACTCATCCGTTGCAGTTAACGAAAAGGTTAAATTGCTTTGAGATGATGGGGCGGTAAAAGACATGGTTAATGTATCTGCATTTCTGATGGTAACCGTGTCGCCGGCGGTTTGCGTCCATTCTACGCTTGTTAACGCGCCTTCGGGGTCTTGGGCGCTTCCCGTTAATTCAACGCTGGCTCTTACATCGGTTTCAACATCTGTTCCTGCGTTTACCACAGGAGCTTGATTGCTCTCATCGTCTTTTATCGTAATCAGCGTTTCTACCACACCACCTAGAAGATTTGTGTCTTGTGCAGCAAGTACTAAACGAAATTGTTCGTTGTCTTCTTCGATACTATCGTTAATAAGCGTAATATTTACGGTCTTCGAACTGGTATCGCCGTCGCTCCAAGTTAGCGTGCCGCTTTGGTTGACAAAGTCTTCATCGCTCACTGCTGTGCCGCTTTCCAGTGAATAGTTCACACTTACTTCGCCTTCACTTCCGCCTTGGCGAACAATGTTTAACGCAAGTTCAGAGTCGGTCTCTAAAACAGCGCGTTCGCCAGCGCTTAATTCAATTTTTCCTTGCTGGGCAGTACCGCTAATGGTGACTCGAGCATAGCCGCTAACAGAGGCGATACCTCCTCCTTGCGGGTTAAATAATCTGACGAAAAATACCTCATTGCTTTCGGTATTTTCGTTAGCACCGATGCTTAACGTGATGTTTTTAGCCTGTGATTCATCCGCACCCCAACTGAGTTCTCCAGACGCTAACATTACATCGCTGCTGGTGGCTGAACCCGCTATTACTTCATACGCAACTGTCATAGCCCCGGTACCTGTCTTATTAACAGGAAGGCTTAAGGTTGTATCAGCATCCGTTTCATAATTAGCCTGAGAGAAGCCCGCAACTGTTGTTGCGCTTAACGTATTGTCTTTTAATACAAACAAACCGCGCTGAATATCACTAACCAAAATATTACCGCTAGGTAGAAACGGGTATACGCCCCACGCACCATTAAAGTTGGTGCTGTTAAAAGCAGGGTAGGTGTCGAAAAAGCCAGCTTCTACAGGCGCGGTAGGATCTGAAATGTCTAGTACCGTTAAGCCACGCTCATAGTTAGACATATAGTAGCGGTTACCTCTTACGTAGCCGTTGTGATCGATAGTGCCGTTGTCACTGGTCCAAATGCTGGCGAGCACAGGTGTTGTAAGTGATGAAATATCAAAAATCATAACCCGGGTATTTAAGCTGAAGTTTCGCTCGTCCAGCTCATCGTGAACAAAGGCATATTGCTTGTCTTCACTAAACCAGCCGCTATGGGTGTAGGCAACCTCGTTATAACTAATACTACTTAGTTCAGAGGTACTATTTGTGTTCGTGTGATCCCAAAGGCGCATTGCATCTTCATTGAAGTCAAGCATAACCGTACATCCATCAGCCGTAGCATTCACACAGTCAGTTTGCGCTCTTGCGTCGGTAACGCGCATAGATGACGCATCATGCGTATAGTCGGCACGTGTGAGACCGCTAGGTATGTAAGACGCGGTTGGTGTTTGAGGTGAGGTTAGCGTATATGAACGAAAGGCTCCGCCGTTACTATCCTGACCAACCAAATGTAGCTGAGGCGCAGCACCATTTAACGGTGTGTTTAGCGTGTAATCTACGTTTGAGATGTAGATATTGTGTGCACGGTTATCGTCGTTAATCCGCTTCGTTAAGCTAATACCATTAGGGAGGTCGTTAAGGTCAATGATGGTAAAACCTTCTGTTACGCTATCGGCACTGGCATAGGCATACGCTTTAAAACGCCCCGCAGCGCTATCGAAATACTGATAGACCTTAATGTCGCGCCATGTCGTACTTTGACCGGTAATTTCACCCACTACTACCGGCGCTGTTGGCTCGGTTACGTCTACAACGGCAATGCTGGCCTGCATGCCAACAATGGCATATTCTCTACGGTTGTTTAAATCGACGTGCCCCCAAATATCGTTGGTACTATTTGATACCGACGACAATACGTTAACAGGTACGTTAGAGAGTAGATCGATATTGCTGCATGGGAAGTCGGCAGCCGTTCCATCTGTGCAAGCTTCATTTGCACTGACTTCGGAACTAAGAACCATGTGCGATGATGCCTGTGTTTGAAGGGAAGACGCGGCTTTTCCGTCAGTTATACTGTCGAACCCTTTTTCATAAAGGGCTTCTGATAAATAGATAGGCACATTAACTAGTGTAGTTTTGTGCAAGGCAGGCTTCTGTGCCTGGTAATGATCTTCACGAGAAAAGCCTCCTAATACGGGTAAAAGACTGTCGTTTAGAACTTGTGCATGCTGAGCGTTGTCGAAATAATATTGGCCTTCAGCAACGAGAATTTTGTCGCCTTTATTGGCCTGTCGCGCGGCATAGCTCAACGTTTTACAGGGCCTGAAACGGTTGTCACACTTGCCCGCGTCCACGCCGTCCTCGGCAACAAAACGCGCTTTGTCATGGTCTGTGTGTGCTTGTGCACCTTGACTCACAAATGCTAAAAGCAGCACTATTAGCGTTAATGGGAATGCATTCATCTTGTCGTCCGCGCAAGTGTGTAATTAGAAAAAGGTAGTTTGTATAAAAAACTACCAGATATCCAAAGGAAGTACATACGTAAATGAAAATGCCTTTTCGCATGAGTGTCATGCCTTCGTTACTCTTTGCGGCGCTAGTGTCGTTAACCGGCTGTGATGCCATTAACCTCAAAGGAAGAGAGCCTGGTGAAATCCCGTTTAAGTTGGTGGGAGTCGATACGGGGGCATGTCCAATGATCATGAGTATTGGACAACAGCGATGGAATATAGACTACTTCGGTTTTTACCTTAGCAAGCCAGAAGTGCGCATTGATGGTAAGTGGCAGCGAGTTAAGTTTAAACAAACCCAATGGCAGACGCCGAATATAGCATTGCTAAAGTTTCACAATAAGTGCAACAACCCTGATGATGCCAATAGCAAAATTGTATTAGATGTATCGGAAGAGCTTTTAAAGCTGTCCACAAACTTGCGCTTCACTATGGGTCTTCCCTTCGACGATAATCACGCTAACCCGCTTACACAGCCCTCGCCATTGAATGACAGTACAATGTTTTGGAGCTGGCAAAACGGTCATAAGTTTTTGCGACTGGATGTGTCTAAAGGCTCAGAGGAAACACGCAAATGGTCTTATCATTTAGGTAGCGTGGGTTGCGATTCTGAATCAGCAGTCAGGCCACCTGAAAAATCGTGTGCTTTCACAAACCGGGTGGAGTTTATTCTGCCGATGACCCAGCTCGACACTGATTTAGATTTGGAAGTATCGGTGTCTAACATTGTCGCGCAAGTTGATATAAACGAAGCGCCAAGTTGTATGTTCGAGTCTCCTGAAACTGAGCCCTGTAAAAAGCTTATTCAGAATTTAGTGCACAGGCCTTGGATTAAGTGGCAGTAGCGGCACGTTTAATTTGCACTAGAAGGCGAGCTCTGCTCGCTTTCAAGGCGGCAATTATCGCTCTTGTTGCAATGATTTTAGGCGCGTGCAGTAAATCGCCCACACCTTACATTTGGAATTTGCCTCACAATATTCCACAGCCTCCCGTTCCCGCAGACAATCCTGTGACCGAAGAAAGCGTAATTTTGGGAGAGAAGCTTTTCTTTGATAAGGGCTTAAGTACTAACAATACGGTTTCATGTAGCAGCTGCCATGAACCAGAGCATGCTTTCTCTGAACCTAAGACGGTTTCAGTAGGCGCGAACGGAGACGCGCTAAACCGTAACGCATTAGCGCTAGTAAACGTGGCTTATAATGCATCCTTCACTTGGGCGCATAACAATTTAGAAAGTATAGAAAAGCAGCTGATGATCCCGCTTTTTAATGAACATCCTGTGGAAATGGGCGTTACGGGAAATGAAAAGCGTATATTAAAGCGCTTTGAGGGCAGCGAATATCGAGCGCTTTTTGAAGCGGCTTATGGTGATGACACCCCCAATTTAAACAATATTGTAAAGGCGCTTGCTAGCTACGTAAGAAGTTTAGTGTCGTTTAACAGTGCTTTTGATAACTACGCTTACTCTCAAGATGACGATGCACTAACCGCCCAGCAGCTTGAAGGTTTGAATCTGTTTTTTTCAGAGCGCACTGAGTGCTTTCACTGCCACGGAGGTCTGAACTTCACTCAATCGTCTAAGCATAGTTTTCAACCTTTTGCTGCTCAGCCTTTCCACAACACTGGCCTGTATAATGAAGATGGGAAGGGTAGTTATCCGGAATCGGACATGGGGCTTTACATCGTTACTCACAATAAACAAGACATGGGGAAGTTTAGAGCACCTACTTTGCGCAATATAGCCCTTACTGCGCCATACATGCATGATGGCAGTATTGCCACACTTGATGAAGTCATTGAGTTTTATGCTCGTGGGGGAAATCTGGCTGAAAGCCCTAACCCTTACCGCAGTCCGTTCATAAAAGGCTTTGCGATTTCTGAAGATGAAAAGGCGGCGTTGGTTGCATTTTTGCGCAGTTTAACCGACGAGCAATTTGTAAAAACACACACTACACGCAAAAATTAGCGATTTATTGCTCATTTTGTGTAATTTATGTTTATACTTTGCACACATATATCAACCAAATGCTTATGTGCTGATTGTTAACATCGTGATAAACTCAATCACTTACATTCTTTGTTAATAACTATAAAGCAGGTGAGCGGTCGCGGAGATGAGAATGACTGAAAAACCCTTCATTACAAGTGGTCGAAATACCATCATTCATAAAATAAGAAAATTAGATCTATTGGTGATCAATGGTGATGAACATCCGCCAATTCTTGTTACTTATAAAGGTATTAAGCAGTACGAAGGCAAAGTGCCTGAAAACAAGCGCGATGCCAAGATGATGGACATGGAACTAGTAGATGTAACTACTAGCGATGTGTTTGGCGACGAAAAAACATTATTGTTCGTACAAACCCTAAATGGGAAAGAGTATAAAATCGATTACTCTAAAATTGGGACGAGCATGTTTATTAAGATTCACCAAGACAGTATTTTCTAAAACTCACCTTACCCCATATTGGGGTAGATGTGTTTTTAATTAATGGGGTTAGGCAATCTGGCCCCAGTTATCTGCCTTGAGTGAATTGAACCCTCCAATTACCCTTCCTTTTCCTTTAAGCTGTACGTAACGCTTTTTGAAAATGTTAAACCGGCAGATATCCACTGGCGTGACTTCCGATGCATTTACGCCACTTACAACACCTGCAGTCTCCAACCCCTCAGCAATTAACTCTGAACAGAACCAGCTATTAAAGTCTTCTTGATTGTAGCTTATGCTGCCGAACAGGGGATGTTCATCAATCGCGTCCACTGCTGAGCCGAATAGCTGTAGCACGTCGTAAGGTTTCCCGTCTTGTTCAAACATGAAGTTAAAGAAGTCTCGCTTATTTTGCTCAAAGATACTTCTTGACGCGCTAGACAAGGGCAGCCACCAAATATCACCGTCATAAGATGCTACACGCTCGCTTAGTCTATTGGTCATTACCCCTCGCTTTCCTTTATACGATGTAGCTTCCATGACTTGATTAAAATATCGATTAGAATCTTCATCGCGCATCTTCGTTTGCATAACTATTGCCACATGCGTTACCGCAGAGCGTGTAGTGAGTTTGGTCCAACGAGAAAATAGGCTATTGCCACCAAATGCGATGATGTCACCAGGCTGCATATGCTCTCTAATAAGGTGGTATTGTTGCTGCTCTAACATGGCTCTTCCTTGAATACGTGTTAAAAAATTAGATTATTGTCTGCACCGCTAGGCGGGTAAGAGTATTTGCTTATGATTTTCCACTTTGCAACGTATGCATTTATAAGAATGTTGCAAAGTGTGTGTTAAGTACGACTAATAACAGTTTAGACCGATTATTAAACCTTAGCTTTTGTGTACTTGTCGCAACGTCTCAAATAGCGGTGCTTTAACGTTTTTATAGCGTGAATTTTACAAAGTTTCACTAATTTAATGGCGCGGGGACAAAAGAGGTAGTCACCGCGTTGCCGAATATTATCAGAGGAACTTGTTATGTTTATGTCACGCCGTGTTACCCAACTTGCTTTACTAGGAATAACCTTGTCGCTTACTGCAACAGTAGCGAATGCCGCCCCGTATCCCAAGCATGTAGAAAAAAACTTAATTGCAGTGTGTGAAGCGGTAAAAAGCGATAGCCGTTTGCGATTGCATCGCGCCGTGAAAGCGACGGGTTTTAAAATGCGATATATCCATGAAGGATTAGTGTGCAACGGGCAAGACATGCTTACTTTTGCACTTACTCATAATGCATCTAAAAACGCACAACTGATTGCTCGTCGCATTAATGCTAGCCCTAGTGTACTAACAGCAAAACGCTAATGAAGAGTTTTCTACCCTGGCGATTGGGCTATGCAGCTTATAGCCCCTTTTTCGCTTATTTTTACTTTTCGCTGTCTACATCCCATCACTTATTAAGACTGGGATAGATAACACTGACAGCTATTACTGCTTGCACTTGCAAGGGATCGCAGATGATCGCACTGGTTTTTTTACACTCTGTTTCTATGCAAAACTCACTTTGCGAAATGCTAGAAAAGCTAGACGTATTCAGTCACGTTTATGGCGCGCAATCTGTAGGCCATTGTCTTGCGTTAGCAGAGAAATATCCTCAGTCCATCGGTTTCTATTCAGTCTCACAGTCAAGTCGAAACCTTGCATCAAGGTATTGGCTTGCAGTAGGAAATAAAGACGAAGAAGCGCTGTTAGCCTTTTCTCACAACGCGTCAGGATTTGTTAAATCACCACTTGAAGAATCCCAAGTATTAAACGCTATTGAGCATGTCAAAACCAAGTACCATTTTTATGAACGGGACTTTCAATTCAATATGCTGGTAAAGGGACTTTGTGAACAATATGGGGTGTCTGAACCTGCGCTTTTAGCTACATTGCGCCAGCAATTGAACAAAAGTGTTCAGCCAAATGTTGTAGGGATACGCGCTGAAAACGGGTGGTGTTGTTTAAATCCAGCAGAGATTAAATGGATTGAAGCTGCAGGTGACTACATGTGTGTTCAAACGCTATCAGAAAGCTACGTTGTCCGCACCACCTTGTGTGAATTACTTAAGCGTTTGGGAGAGCAGAATTTTAAACGCTGTAACCGCTCTGTGGCGGTCAACGCAAAACATATCGCGCACCTGGAGCAAAAACTCAATCAGCAGCGAGTTGTCATGCAAGGTGGCGAAGCGTTCAAGATTACTCACAAGTATTACTATCAGTTTTGGCTGACAGACTGAACGTCAAAGCGCATTTCAGTGCAACATTCTACTATACGACCATGGTACTGCTGGTGGTCTAACTCGCTTATCGTTACACTTACTTACTGAATTTTGGGAATAAGTACTAGGACCTGCAAGGCCTAATAAGGAGCGATAGTGCGAGATGTAAGAAACATGATAGTGGGCGCAGTTTTAGTGTTTGCTGCTTATTATCTTGGGCTAGTTGTCGTTAATGTGAGCGCACTTCCTATACCAGGGCCATTAATGGGCTTATTCCTTTTACTCGCGATGCTTTTTCTTTTTCCTCAGCTTGAGGTTCACACGGCGCGCTTTGTTACTTTTCCCTTGAAGCATATGTCCTTACTGTTTATTCCAGCCGTACTTGGCGTATCTATTTATTGGGCTGACATTCAGTCCAATGCACTTGCCATTGCTATCGCGATTATTGTAACGACCTCGATAAGTTTAGGGATAACCGCTTGGTTTTCGCAGCAATTGTTTAATAGCAAAAGCGGCAGCGGCTCAGATGTGGCAAGCAAGGGTGGAAAGCAAGAATGAAGGAGGCTCTACATCAAGCATTTAGCTTAACGGGGTTATTGTGGCTTAGCGTTTCAATAATTGGCTACATTATTGCCCTTTGGGTGAACAAAAAATGCAAAGGTCACCCGCTAGCGCATCCCATTGTCGTTACCGCGCTGATTGTGTCAGCTGGCCTTTATTTAACTGAAACAGGGGTTACTGAGTATCAACAGGCGGCTTCTTTGTTGCATTGGTTGCTAGGGCCTATCACTGTGGCATTAGCACTACCCATTTACAGACAATGGCAAAAGCTAAGGCACTACGGCTGGCGGTTAATGGCGAGTATTGCTTTTGGTGGCATACTCGCGCCTTTCACCGCGTGGCTTACTTTGTTTGCACTAGATGCACCGCGTGCAATACAAATTACCATGTTAGCTAAATCAATCACCACGCCCCTTGCTATGGAGTCGAGTGCGCAGGTTGGCGGCATTCCCGCATTGGCTGCCGTTTTTGTCATTGTGACGGGTGTAGTTGGAGCCATTGTGGCTACTGGTGTGTTTGCGATCCTCAATGTACAAAATCGACAGGCGCAAGGTATTGCTATGGGCACGGTGGCCCACGCAATTGGTACAGCCAAAGCTATTCAAATGGGGGAAGACGTGGCGGCGATGGCGACTCTAGGCCTTTGTGTAAATGGTATATTTACTGCGTTGGCACTACCTGTCATTTTTGGTTTCTTTGTTTGATAGCTTTTCTCGTAACTTAGCGTTCTATCTATTGGTAGTGATTTAGCCTGACCAGACCTGCAATCACCCGCCTTGACTAAAAGGTGCACAAGCTGCTGGAAAAACGCGTAGCAAAGAATCAACGCGCCGTGATGTTTGTGAGTAAAAACGTGCTGGCAATATTCCCCAAAAGTGCTATTTCTTAGTGAGGTGTTTCGTATCACTATATGCTCGGTATCTATTCAAACAAAAAGTAACCGGGTTACTGCGAAGTGTAAGTTAACTCAAATCGTTACTTCAGTTCACAGTAGTTGTGCCGATACAATTGAAATTGCTAGAAAATACCGGCGGTAGCTGGTTTCAAAAGCTAGGTGGTAAAAGAACTTAATGTTTTCTGTACTCGTATGTGACGACTCGTTAGTTGCGCGCAAGCAAGTGGCTAAATGCCTTCCTCAAGATTGGGAAGTGGCCGTACATTTTGCGAAGAATGGTCAAGATGCTCTATCGGCTCTCGCTGAAGGAAAGGGCGATCTTCTATTGCTCGACCTTAATATGCCCGTTTTAGATGGGTACGGCACATTAGAAGCAATTCAGAAACAAGGTCTTAAAACCAAAGTTATTGTTGTGTCTGGTGATATTCAGCCTGAAGCTCATGAAAGAGTGACATCGCTTGGCGCTTTGGACTTTATTCGAAAGCCGGTGGATCCTAAGAAGCTGGCCGAGGTACTAGATAAATTCAACATTCTTCATGTTGAAGAGGAAGAGCCGGAAGAAGTTTCACCGCTAGACCCTGAAATCCGCGATTGTTACCAAGAAATCACTAACATAGCCATGGGGCAAGCGGGGGATCATTTAGCCCGCACCATGAACGTGTTTGTTGAACTGCCTATTCCCAACGTTAATTTAATTGAAGTGTCTGAACTTCACATGATGCTTTCTGATATTGAGAGCCATGAGCAAGTTACTGCGGTATGCCAAGGCTTCTTAGGGCCAGGTGTTAGTGGTGAGGCATTGTGTATTTTGAGCGACTCAAGCTTTGACGACGTGGCTAAAATACTCAATGTAGAAGGCGAAGTTGACGATCAGCTTCAGTTAGAGCTGCTTATGGATGCTGCGAGTATTTTGATTGGAACCTGTTTAACAGGGCTGGCCCATCAAATGGACATTAACTTCAGCCAAGGTCATCCCATTGTACTTGGTCAACATCGTGCCATCACTGAAATTATCAGCATGAACCAAATAAAGTGGAAGCGAACGTTGGCGATTGAGCTTAGCTATGGCTTGGAAGGCTACAATGTTCAGTGTGATTTGATTTTGTTGTTCACGGAAGAGTCTATGAAAATGATGAATTCTAAACTCGCCCATTTGTTGGAGGATTTCTAATGAGCCAGCATTTAGATGAGTTACAAGAATTTCACTGGATGATGGACATGCTACAAACGGTAGACGTTGGCATTGTTGTACTAGACCGCAACTTCACCGTGCAAGTGTGGAACGGTTTTATGGAAAGTCACAGTGGGCTTTTGCCGAGTGAAGTAAGAGACAAAACGTTATTTTCGTTATTTCCCGCAATCAAACAAGACTGGTTTATTAAGAAAGCTAAGCCCGTTTTCGACCTAAAAACCCGTGCCTTTATGACATGGGAACAACGCCCTTATTTGTTCAAGTTTCCAAACTACCGGCCGATTACAGGTAGTGAGTCATTCATGTACCAAAACATCACACTTTCTCCTCTTACTTCTGCGACGGGTAAGGTGGATTTTATCAGTATGATGATTTACGACATGACTGATGTAGCGGTAGGTAAAAAGCAGCTAGAAGCGCTACAAGTAACAGTGTCTGAAGCGCAAGAAGCAAGCTCACAATCAGATAGAGCAAAGAAAACCTTCTTATAACCGCTACGTGTAACCCGTGAGAGTATATTGTTTATCTTGCGGTTCTATCTACATCAAGTTTTTACTCGCACTGAGCATAGAACAGCAGCACAGAGTGCGATGGGAGTACGTATGCAATCAAGTTCGTCTTCATTTTCAAGCTACCTTCCTCGCACCGTAATACGCGGGCTTGCAGTTATTGGTGGTGCTTTCATTCTAGCAGCCTGCGGTGGTGGCGGAGGCGGAGATGGTGACTCTAGTGGTGGGGGATCTGGCAATGGCAACTTAGTTGTTAATGCAGGCGCTAACGCTACCGTAACGGAAGGCGTGACCTATTCACTAAGTGCACAAGTGAGTGGTGGTGATGGCACGTATACGTACAACTGGAGCGCGTCTCCATCGCTGACCATTACACATGAAGACACCAGCGCTTCTGCAGCGAGCTTCGTCGCGCCGTTAGTTAATAGCGCCACTGAATACACGCTTACCGTCTCGGTAAACGATCAAAGCGGTAATACGGCTAGTGACTTCACGGTAATTACTGTTGCGCCGGTAAACATAGCACCGGAAGCAAGTATTGATGTGCCTGCGTGGGAAGGTCTGCCTGCGAACACTTTTCCAGGCGGCGTTGAAATTATTTTTGATGGCACGGGAAGCAGCGATACTGACTCATCTACGTCCGATGGCGAAATTGCCGATTATGTTTGGTCTCAAACCAGCGGCACTAACGTTATTACGGGGGTGGAAACGAACCTTTCTACCTTAACAATTACTACGCCTATCGCTAACGAGTCTCAGGAACTTACTTTTCAACTTGAAGTAACTGATAGCGAAGGTGCAACCGACGTAGACACAGTGACAATCTCAGTGCAGTCTGAAACCGAGACACTGCCTGTGGTTGATGCAGGCTTCTCGCAAGGCGTTTTCAGTGGTGAGGTGGTTATTTTGGATGGTGAAGCAAGCACCAGTATTCCCAGTGCTCTACCGCTTACTTATTCTTGGGAGCGCAGTAACAACTTTACATCTAACAATGGGGCAAACACGGGAGTGGCAGCTCGCCCGGTAGATGACAACGATGCACTATCTACGTTTGCTATTGCCCCTTCCGTATCCACCGCGACTGTGGTGGCCTATACACTTACTGTAACAGACGCTAACAACAACAGTGTTGAAGACACCATTAACGTTAGAATACGCCCCATGCCGACGCCGCTATTGAACGACACGGGATTTTTGCAGCAAGCCACCAATAATGCGTTAACAGAGGCGCAGCAAAATGATTTTCCTGGCCAAGACGGACAACGCGGAGCTGATATTATTGAACAGAATGGCTTAATTGAAAAAGCTGGGCGTGGTAAAGCCGGCTTCGACTTTACCCGTTTAAATGCCAATGGCGACGAACAAGACGCCAGCGCAGATACGTGGTCGTGCGTTCGTGACAATGTCACCGGATTGGTGTGGGAAGTTAAAACTGACGATGGGGCATTTCAAGATAAAGACTACACCTATTCTTGGTACAGCGAAGAGGTAAATGGCGGTTTTGAGGGCGACCAGACAGGCGCGAATGCAACGTGCTTATTAACCAGCTGTAATACCTCTGCATATGTACAGGCGGTTAACGCACAAGGGCTGTGTGGTTTTTACGACTGGCGGCTACCTACTCACCATGAACTCTTTTCGTTAATGCATTTAGGCATTGCCGACGACGTGGCCATTGATGAAGATTACTTCCCTAACACTGGCGCAGTCTCTACCGAGCCCCTATGGTATTGGACCTCAGTGCCAAGTGCGGATGGGGTAAACAGTGATGATGCACAAAATGCATGGGCATTGGATTTCGATTCAGGTGTCGATAACTTTCTTAATAAGTCATCAGCGGCGCGTGTTCGTCTTGTAAGAGCAGGGAGATAGTCATGAGCAATAAAGTTAATAAATCCGCTCAACGCGTACTGAAAAGCGCAGTGCTAACTACACTCAAAATGGTTGCGGCCTCGACGTTGCTTGCTAGTGCATCGCTTTCAGCTTTCGCCCAAGAGTGTCTGTCTGACGGACTAGAAACCACGCCCAACGATAATTTTGAAGCAGTGACTACCAGTACTTTGTTGGATACCACCACAGATTTAGTATGGAGACGATGTTCCGAAGGGCAAACTTGGGACGGCTCAACATGCAGTGGTGAAGCGGTGAAGTATACGTGGCAGCAGGCGCTACAACTTGCGCAGCAGGCGAGTAACGAAGACCTGCTAGGATGGCGCTTGCCCAACGTTAAAGAGTTGGCCACCTTAACGGAACGCGACTGCGTACGCCCGGCGATTAATAGCTCGCTTTTTCCTGCAACGCCTCCGGATGATTTTTGGACTTCTACCCCTTCGGCAGATGATCCAGACAGAGCCTGGGTTGTTGCGTTCTTTAATGCGAGCCATTCGATTAAAGAGAAAGACCGTTTCATTTACGTTCGACTGGTGCGCACCTACACCAACGAATAGGTGTAGATAAAGATCTACACCGCTTCGTATTAGTCTTTCGTCTAGTATCTGACCCTTAGACTTTTTATCAACAAAGCACGCTCTATAATGCGTGCTTTGTTTTTTTGGTTTGAACGTCAATTTTAAAGAAAATCGACACTCTTGCTTAGAGCCTGTTGACCTTTGGTGAATAACAAAAGTCTACAGGCCCTAGTATCAACCTGCGTTTTGAGTAGATTGATAATATCGACATGTTCAACCTGATTTTTAGCACGTTAGACTCATGATGGCTTTTTATTTCCCAGTAAGCTAGCCACAATGTTGGTATGAAAATGATATCGAGCCTTAAGGCTGCCCTTTTTACAATTTGTTTATTCGCTGGACTTAGCACATCGGCGCAGGCTGAATATACCTGTAATATCGATTTTGCTTACGGTATTGCCGTTAATAACGAACAGCTTCGCGTAATGGATAAAACCCGCACCGTAGTTCAGATTAATGACCAAAACCAGCTTTTTGTAGGTGGACGTTGGCAAACCTTGAATGAGCAAGAACGGCAGTGGCTAGAAGAGTATTCTTCAGGGTTACACTATGTAGTACCAAAAATGATTATTTTGGCCACCGAAGGTGTAGATTTAGCTATTGATACCATTGAGCATGTTTACCTAGGCTTAGTAGGCAGTGATCACGACAGCTATGAGCGTTTGAATGCTGCTATGAAGCGTGTTCAAAACCGCGTGAAAGATAAATTCAGGCATGCCAGTAATCATTATTTTATTGGCCCAGGATCACTGGAAAGCGTTGATGAATTCGTGGATAGTGAAATTGAAGCACAGCTTGAGGAAGCAATTTCTACCTCAGTAGGCGGTATATTATCGGCGATCAGTGGTATCAACACTGGAAGCGGCGAGGTTAACCAAGAGAAAGTAGCGGAAATTACTCGTCAGCTTAACAATGTGGGCGAGCATCTTGATGTGGGTGATAAAGCCACCACTTTACGTAAAAAAGCCGAGTGGTTCTGTGAAAAGCTTAAGCGCCTAGATATAGCGGAAGAAAACCTTCGAGCAAGTGTGCCTGCTTTCAAGCCTTACAATATCATTACACGACATGATAAGAGTGAAAACTAGTTGAAATAAGTAATACGTGTACTAATTCTGGTTAAAGACTGATTAAGACAGAAAAGCCTGCGTGAGCAGGCTTTTTTGATCTAGCTTTTTGGTTGGCTCAAATGGGCAAGATTATACGAAGCACGACAGCAGAGAGTTGAGATATCTACGTCCTTTAGCAGTTACCTGCCAGTGACTATCTGAAATAGAAAGCAGCCCTTGGTGATGAGCATCAGACAGTGCGCGTTTAACGTCATCCGTTAACTCAGTACCTGTGAAGTCACTAAAATCACTCATCGGGCAAGGCTCAACTAAACGAAACCTATTCATAAAAAACTCAAACGGTAGGTCGTCTGCACTAACCAGCGTTTGCGTATCTAAATACGGGCGGCTCATTTCCATATAGCCTCTTGGATGCTTCACTTTAACGGTACGATGAATTGTGCCGTTAGCGGCATCGGTAATCTTCCCGTGCGCACCGCATCCAATACCTAAGTAATCGCCAAAACGCCAGTAATTCAGGTTATGGCGGCATTGGTGCCCGGCTTTGGCGTAGCCTGAAATTTCGTACTGGTGATAGCCTGCACGCTCTAAGAGGCTGTGGCCTTTTTCCTGTATTTCCCACAGGATGTCGTCGTCTGGCAGTTCTGGCGGCTTTGAATAGAAAGGCGTGTTTGGCTCGATGGTAAGCTGGTACCACGACAGGTGGTAAGGATCTAGCCCAATACCTTGCTTCAAATCTGCCATAGCATTCTCTACGCTTTGTTCAGGTAGACCATGCATGAGATCTAAATTAAACGTAGGTAGCCCTGCGCTGTGTGCTTGTTTTACCGCATTTTCAGCTTGGCTTTCATTGTGAATACGGCCTAGCACTTTTAAATGCTTCGGCTGAAAGCTTTGAATGCCCACCGATATTCGGTTTACGCCTGCCTGATAAAAGCCCGCAAACTTACCTGCCTCGACGGTGCCTGGGTTGGCTTCCATGGTTATTTCAGCAGTGTCGCTTAAGTTAACCCGCTGTTTGACGCCGTTTAAGATGTCAGCCATGGCCTCGCTTGAAAACAAACTGGGCGTGCCACCGCCTATAAAGATTGTCTCGACAGGGCGGTCGCCAATGCGTTTGGCATCAATGGCTAAATCGTCCAGCAGGTGCGCCACATATTCTTTCTCGGGTAAATCAGACTTAAGCCCGTGAGAGTTAAAGTCACAGTACGGACACTTTTGAACACACCAAGGAATGTGAATATAAAGGCTAAGCGGTGGATTACGCAAAAGTCGCTCTCATATTATCAAGCAAAATCGCTAGGGCGTTGCCGCGATGGCTAATACGGTTTTTTTCGGCTTTCTCCAATTCTGCCGCAGTGCAGCCATGAGTTGGCACGTGAAATACCGGGTCGTAACCAAAACCGTCGTTACCAGAGCGAGCAGTTAAAATTTCGCCTTGCCATTTACCTTGGCTAACTAATGGTACTGGGTCGTCAGCATGGCGCATAAACACTAATGTACAGAAGAAATGCGCTTTACGCTGGGTTTCGCCATCTAGGGCAGCTAATAGCTTGTCGATATTGGTATCGTCAGTTGCATCAGCGCCAGCATAGCGGGCTGAATAAATACCGGGTGCACCGCCAAGGGCGTCAACCACTAAGCCTGAGTCGTCAGCAATAGCAGGAAGGCCTGTTACTTGTGCCGCATGACGCGCTTTAATAATGGCATTTTCAACAAATGTTGTACCTGTTTCAGGCACATCAGATACACCTAATTCTTTTTGCGCCACAACGTCTACACCGTAATCTGCGAACAAGGATGCAAACTCACGCACCTTGCCTTGATTACCTGTGGCTAAAACAATTTTTTCTGGGAATTTCATTGTGTACTCTTTTGAACTGACGGTGAGCTAAAGCGGTGGGCGGCGGCTGCGGGCGAAACATTGCCTCCACAAACACGCGGTAAACACATCCATGTGCGCTCCGCTGCCGCATCCCTGCGGCAGAGGGTTTGTGTCGGCAATGTTCCACCTACATCCTGGCCCACCGCATTAACTCACTTGAATGTTACTGAGCGACTATTTTCGCACTCTTTACTTTTTCTTTTTAGGCTTAGCTTTTGCCTTGGCTTTGTCTTTGGCCTTCACTTTCTTCTTTTTGGGGCCAATCTTAGGCGTTTTGTTTTTAGGGCGTAGCTCGTCAATAACGCGAGCTTTAAGTGGTTCGCCCATGTAACGTGCGGTTTTGGCTACCATGTCAAAATCGTGGGCCTCAACCAAAGATATTGCAGTACCTTTGGCGCCAGCGCGGCCGGTTCTGCCAATGCGGTGAACATAAACGTCGGCTTTGCGCGGCATGTCGAAGTTAATAACATGGCTCACGTTAGGCACATCAATACCGCGGGCAGCAACATCCGTTGCCAGCAAGATAGGTACTTCACCACTTTTGAAACGGGCTAGCGCTGCAATACGTTTGTCTTGTGGCATTTCACCCTGTAGCCAGCACACTGGGATATCTTTCGAGGCTAAGAAGTCCTTAAGCATTTGCAGGCGTTCGCGGGTTTTCACAAACACAACCGCTGACGTCGTTGTTTCTTGCTTCAAAATATTCACCAGCAATGCTTGCTTGTGATTCATGTCGTCAGCAAGGTGATACCACTGATGAATTTTGTTCTTCTCTTTACGCGATGGGTTCGCTTCAATCACTTCAGGATTGTTGAGAATGTCATGAGCGAAAGTCTTAACGCCTTTGCCTTCAAGCGTGGCAGAGAACAATAGGTTTTGCTTGCGCCAGCGCGCTTCGGCAGCAATTTGGTTAACTACCGTTGAGAAACCCATATCCAACATGCGGTCAGCTTCATCAAGGATCAAACACTCGATATCACGGCAATCTGCGGCTTCTTTTTCGATATGCTCAAGCAAACGACCTGGCGTGGCCACAAGAATATCGAGATTCTTGCTTAAGGTTTCTTTATCGGTACCGTAGTTAATACCACCGGTTATTACCCCGCACACAATTTGTGTATGCTTTGTTATGGCTAGGGCTTGTTCGTAAACCTGTAGCGCTAACTCGCGGGTAGGCGTTAGGATCAAAATACGTGTAGCACCAGGCTGTCTGCGCGGATAATCAAGTAAAAACTGGCATGCAGGCAATAAGAAAGCGGCTGTTTTACCAGTACCTGTAGGAGCAGAGGCCAAGATATCTCGTCCATCCAACGCATGCGGGATAACCAGTTCTTGAATGCTAGTTGGAGTTTCAAACCCCATATCGGCAGCTGCGTGACACAGTGCTTCGTCTAATTCGAGTTCTTCGAAAGTCATAGTATAAAAAACGCTCTAAATGAATGGGGCGTATTGTAGCATTGCTATACCAAAACATTGAGAAAAACTGGCGTTAAATTCGCACACCGTAGGTAAATACACATTCTGATGCTAACGGGTTGGTACTGTTGGCGTTAAGTAAGTGCAAGTGCGTCAAATCGAGCTTACTCACTTTATCCTCACTTTCAACCCGTGAAATTTCGAAGTAGTAGTTGGCGTACGGTGAATTTGGTTCTTGAAGCTCTAGGTAAGGAAACTGGCGATACTTCCATTTACCCTTTACGTCTTCTGAAGATGTGGGCGTTTGAAGTGTGAGGGTATACGTACCGTCTTTATACAGCGTGAGGCGCTCGCCGTTACCACATCCATTGGCGATATAGCTATGGATAAGATCTTGGGCAAGGAGGGTTCCGTGGGGGCGATTGCCGTCAGGAAACACGAACAGCGCCAAAGAGTTTTTAGTATACCAATGATTGCCTTGAGTGAGCGATTGGACACGGTTTATAGAGTAACCCGCATGCTCTGCGATGCTAGTGGTATTGTCGATTGCTTCTGGTGATTGTAGCAGCAATGAATAGAGCAACGTATTTGTAGACACGGATGTAGGAAAATCAAAGTCGTTTACTTCAACATTCAAGCCTTGGTCCGTTAACTGTTCAGATAAGGCTTGAACTTTGGACGGCTCAAGATATTTGCCATAAAGGTAGACGGTTGGGGGGCTTGCACATCCACTAACTACAAGGGTAAAAGCTAAAGTTATAAGGTACGTTATTATTGTTTTTTTCACTTAAGAATCTCCAAGCCGATGCCAGATTTTTTCATTTAAAAGGGCGAATCGTTTGTTTAAAGCGAAGCGCGCTTTGACGTTGTTATTTAACGAGCTGCGAACAAGCAACGAATAACTAGCGAGCAACTGTTGCACAAGAACGCACAAATATAGTTAAGGATTACATTTGTAATCTAAGTTGGATAATAGCGACATACTAAAGTTGTGTAAACGAAAACTTGTTAGCAAGAAGGTGGGACAAAGGCTGTGAGGGACGGTATCGGCATTAGGTATATCACAGTGGTGTAACCAGTGCGCGGTAATCCCAGCTTTGAAGCACGCCATCAGAGGAGAGGGTAACAACATCACCATCCTTGTTAAGTGTAATAGCGTGAGTGGTGGCTTCGCTTGAGTAGCGTTTAATTTCCCATGAGGCTATCTCTTCGCCAGAGTTAGCATGCCATAGCGTCACCACTGATTTGGGTGATGTTGTCATAAGGTAGTCACCGTTTTCTAAAAATAACCCTTTTCGGAAAAAGCGGAAACGTTCCATAAATTGTAGTTCAGAGATCACTTCATGGGTGGCGAGATCAATAATTTCGTGGCTGTTCAGCGCATCGGATATAAACGCTCGCTGAGCTCTATTGTCTAGCACTGAAGCGGTAACTCGACTGCGATATTGCCTTTCTAGCAACACATCGTTTTTGTCTAAATCCCATAGAAACCAGCGCTTATCTATCCCTCCAGAAAACGCATAGTCATTAGAAAAATAGCCTACATGAAGCACTTTCATTGTATTGTGCTGGTATTGCAATGCAGTGCTGTTATCAAAATTTAGTAGCAATACGGTACCATCGGTCATACCAACTAGTGCGCTGTCACCATGGTGAGATAGGGAAGTTGATGACGCTGTGGCGCCGGGATCTTTACCACTAAAATGCCAACTACCTACCACATCACCTGAGTGCAAGTTAATCAGTGTAGTGCTCCAATAGCCTGTGAGCGCTAACCATGCCTTGTCTTTGGAAAACGTAATGAGGTGCAGTGACTCTTCATCAAGCACGTCACTGTGCCATTTGTAGCGCTCTCGTTTTTCATCTACATCCCAAACAGACACCGAGGAGTCGTCAAAAATGAATGCCGCAAGACGGGCATCCTCCGAAAGCGCAGCTTTCCTCACTGGCTCTTGGGTAAAGCGAAACTCGTGAACAGGTAATACGCGCGTCTCTTCAGTGCAACCAAAAAGCGCAAGGAGAACGGTGAAAAGTAAATAAAAAAGTGGTGACGCTAAAGGTGAGAGAAAGCGTCCGTACGTTTTTCTTTCGATCATTGCTTTAGCACAATTATGTATTAATAGAGGCAATAGCGGATAGCTTTGCCCGGTTAAGCGCGTCTTTTATTTCGGGGCCTTTAACGCCCGTGGCAATGATATCTTGCACGTTCACTTGGTTGGCGGCTGATAATGAATTTTCAATGCGCTTTCGTTGGCGTTGCCAATCTATGCCCTTGTTATGAGCATAAGGCGCAAAAGCGCTAAGTAATAATGTGAAACGTTCCTCTCTTCGCCACGCATCACAGCCATTGAACAGGGCAAGTAAATCGGCGGGCGAGTTCTGCGCGTTCAAAAGAAAGCCTTTGAATTTGCAGGCAAGGATGACGATTTCACTAACTTGGTTTTGCACTTTGAGCCGACTGCATAACTGTTTCGCTTCTTCCTCATTAAGGTGAGTGAGCAGGGCAGTAAACCTTGTTATCAGCCTAGCGGTTTCTGAATCGCTACTTTCAGGTAATGGGGTTTCTGAACCCGTGTATTTAACAACGCTTTCGTTTTCAGCCTTTTCTAGTGCTACCGCCGTTTTTAACGTTTCCAGAGCAGTATCTACGTTTCTTTCAAGCTCAGTAAACCAGTCATTGAGGCCATGGGCTTGGTTTAATACAGTGAAAAAAACATGCGGTGTTTTCTCTAAAAGACTGCGCTTTGTTTCTTGCCATACCCGCTCTGCACTTAGCGTGCTTAGCTCGCCGCTTTGCGCCATAGACTGCATAAGAGCCATGGTTTCAGTGGCGATAGTAAACCCCAAATAAGCATAGCGGGTGGCAAACCGAGCAACGCGAAATACGCGTAAAGGGTCTTCACTAAAGGCTTCAGATACGTGGCGAAGTAGGCGGTTTTCTAAATCTTTTTTACCACCATAGGGGTCGATAAGGTTTCCAAGGTTGTCTTGCGCTATCGCGTTAACGGTAAGGTCCCTGCGTAACAAATCTTCTTCTAACGTGACTGAGCTTGACGCATCGCACACAAAACCGGTGTAACCTTTTCCTGACTTACGTTCTGTACGTGCAAGTGCGTATTCTTCCTGTGTTTTAGGGTGTAAAAAAACAGGGAAGTCTTTGCCTACTTGGGTAAAACCCTGGCTGAGCATTTCTTCTGGCGTGGCGCCCACCACGACATAGTCGCGTTCAACAACTTTTCTGTTTAACAGTGCGTCACGCACTGCGCCACCAACGAGATATACTTGCATGCTCTTCCAACGATTTTTTAGTCAGTAATACTTTTTTAGATTGGGAATACATCGACTTTTGACGTGTAACGAAAATCAACCTTCCCTAGGTAACAGAGGCGCAGTATAGCAATGTTACAAATAAAATTCGTAGCCACATCGTTATGCGCTTTCACTTCAAGGTTGCGTCTGGTAGTTTAATCGTCGTCAAAAATTAAAACATATAGGCGCTTCAGCAACCATGTATTTGAACTACTTCGGGTTAAATGACAATCCTTTTTCGATTGCGCCTAACCCCGATTATTTGTATATGAGCCCAAGGCACAAAGAGGCTTTGGCCCATTTGACCTTTGGCCTCAGAGAAAGTGGTGGTTTTGTAATGCTCACCGGAGAAGTGGGCACGGGAAAAACAACGGTATCGAGAAAACTGTTGCAGCAGCTACCCGATAATACGCAGGTAGCCATGATTTTGAATCCTACCTTATCCGCCCTTGAGCTATTAGCAACGGTTTGTGATGAGCTGGGCTTGGCTTATACACCTGAAAAAGCAAGCCTTAAGTATTTCACCGATTTGATTTTGTCTAAGTTAGCAGAGAATCATCAGTCAGGCATGAATACGGTACTAATGGTTGATGAAGCGCAGCATCTGTTGCCCGAAGTACTAGAACAACTTCGTTTATTGACCAACCTAGAAACGAATCGTGAAAAACTGTTAAAGGTTGTATTGATAGGTCAGCCTGAATTACAGCAGTTGTTAAAGCGTAACGAGCTACGTCAGTTGGCTCAACGTATTACCGCTCGTTATCATCTGCTGCCCTTAACTGCGCCAGAAGTCAGTGCTTACATAGCACACCGCTTAAGCGTGGCTGAAGGTGATATCAGTATTTTCAGTAAGTCTACATTGCGCGCGGTGCATCAAATTACTGGTGGGATTCCAAGGGTAATTAATTTGCTGTGCGACCGAGCGTTAACCTTATCTTTTACTAAGCAGCATGCGGTTGTGCAAAAGCCTATATTCTTGGCCGCGGCAGAGCAAATTCTAGGTGAAGATGTTGTCAGTCAGCGCGTGCAAAGCCAGCGTAAATGGTATCTCGCATCGGCGTTTGTTTTAGCCATCATATTCGGCTACGGGTTAGGGAGTTTGTATGTCTAATATCGTCGCCATTGAAAATTTAGTGCCCGGTATGGTGATTGTTCAAATTACCAAGCAAAATGGGCCAGTTAAAATTAGAAAGTCGGGTTTAGTGACAAGCGATGCTATGGTGCAGGGCTTGTCTGAAATGGGCGTGCAAGAGGTAGAAATAGACCCTGAGCAAACCGTGGAAATAGCGCCGGCAGTTCATCATAGAACACAGACCCAAGCTTTGCTTCGGGGCGAGCACGACACTACCGCCAAATTTGATAAATCCCTAAACGAGCAGTTTAATCGAAGCTTGTTCTTACCCACAGTGGAAGGGCTTCCGTCAGCATGGAAGCTTTATACCAAGCAAGTTGCGCTTTTTGCCGTCGTTATTCTTGGCGGGTTATGCATTGGCTTTTCCGCCGCTACGGCAAAACGCTGGTGGCCAATGCTAACTGCACCCGCTTCTGTACCGGTGGCAGACACTGAAAGCTCAGTTTCACAGGTTGAAGCAAGCGGAGGCGCTTCAGCGCTTACGACCACGCAAAGTAGTAATGAAGCACCAGGCACTTCAAGCAACAAAAGTGAACAGGTATCTTCTAACATTCAGGGAAGTGGGCAAAGCGCAGGTTTAAATGAAACTGCTAACACAGCGGTAAATGCCAACGTTAGTAACGGCGTTGCAGCTCAGCAAGGCACGCAAGCGAACGCTATGGTAAATAACCAGTCTGCTGGAAATTTAGCTGCAACGCAAAATACTGATTTAGGTGCAGTTCCAAATAAAAACCCAATCACAACAGGTACTCAGAATCGCTACAATAACGACATCTCCCAACGTTCTGGCGCCGAGCCAAGTAGTGGATATGAGCGTAGCTCCTCAACAGATTCAAGACAAACTGAGACTTCAGGGAATTATGAAGGGAAAGTATTAAATGAAGCTGCGTCTCAATCTGACGTATCCGTGTCACCAGAGCTCATGGCCCGTTTTAATGCTGCCGTTGAAGCGCTAGACTCAAAGGCACAAGATAATACACCCGCTGAAGCGCAAGCAAGGGTGAAGGTTAAAGACGAACTACCCCGTGTAGATCAGTTACCCGTTCGCTTGTTAACACGACTTCCTACCATGAACTTTAGCGCGCATATGTATGCGTCTCGTCCTGCCGATAGGTGGGTGAGAGTCAATGGCCGTCAAATAGGTGAGGGCGACTGGATTGCTGATAGAGTGCAAATCGTCAATATTGAAGCGCAACGTGTGGTGCTTGCTTTCGAAGATGAGATTTTTACTATGGCAGCATTAACCGATTGGTAATTACTATCTGTTAGTTACAAAAAACACTAACAAGATGTGTCGTCCTAATATAGGTTGACAGTTATTAGGCCAGCTCTCGAAGCTGGCCTTTTCTAT
>CETB01017843.1_pt1 | contig 72707 bp, 59 predicted proteins | sample 356381 | NCBI WGS metagenome assembly CETB01 (sample SAMEA2622545, study PRJEB7988) | marine metagenome | biome: marine biome (ENVO:00000447); feature: deep chlorophyll maximum layer (ENVO:xxxxxxxx); material: "saline water (ENVO:00002010), including plankton (ENVO:xxxxxxxx)" | depth 155 m | reverse complement strand
TGTCTAGATGGCACACAGACCGCTGCAAAAATGTACAGCAAAGGTCAACAGGCCCTACCTAGCCAATGTACAGGAGCTATAGTTAAGCTCCTGTGCGCAAGAGGAATTAACCCACAACCTAAAAAGGGTTAACCGAATACCCTTTCTGTGCCAGGCGCGCGTGGGCTGTCATGGCTGACAAATCCATTTTCACTCCGTCTATCAACGCATTTTTTTCAACGCCATGGGCAGCGGCAGACTGCCCACACACTATTACGTCTACACCTTTCTCCATCAACGCTACAAGTAGCGTTTCGTTTCCATTAGGTAAGCCCTTACGCTCTTTGAAGTTTGCAGTTTTAAGCACTTCTTCTGTGGCAGAGCCGTGAACGACAAGCGCAAGAGAGACATTTTCCTGCTTAACGCCGTTGGCTACGTGCATATTGATAAACCGCGCCAGCGACTCAAACTTGCGGTTTACCTCACCAGGGCTTGCCGCTTTGGCTACGTCAAACGCAACCTTGAACGTCTGATTTTCAGGAAAACTTACGCCCTCAACATGAGCATGCTTGCCGAAAGTGTCAAACACAGGGCCATAATCAAAATCTGATTTAGCTGAAGCTTGCCCGGCTACTAAGAGTGCTGCTGCAAACCCCAGTGACGCGCTGCCAATCCCTTTTGTGATGCTCATTGCTAATTCCTCGAACTTTAACGCGCAGGTAGCGCTGTCTTATACACTTCAAATGTCATGTCGCTAACATCACTACCCGCATCTTGTATTTTGCTATTGGTATAGTAAAGCGCATTGCTGTAGATACTAAAGGTATCAGCCCAATTCACCACATCACCCTTCACAAGGGTGCGAAGGTCTAGACTTGGCGTGAGGTACTGTACTTCTTGCTTTTCCAGGTCAGCTAAATAAACATTACCTTGATGAAAAATCATGCCATCTGGTGCGCCTGTCGTCGCTACTTTTCGCACTTTTTCTGCCAACACATCGTTTGACGATTTCTCGATGTCAGATGTGTTGATGGCATACAGCGAATAACCAGACAATGCGTGAAAATATAGTGTGTCGTTTAACGTATCTAGCGCGATCCCGTCAGACTGAACAGGCATAGTAAAGGGTTTGCCCTGAATACTTAACGCATCGACTTCAGCTTTAGTGGTTTTATGGTTATCTAAAATACGATAGCTGGTATTGTCATCAAGGTTATATACCACTAAACCCGCGTGAGCCGAGTCGGTCATATAAATGCGATTCGTTTTTTCGTCTACTCGCAAGTCATTAATATACGAATCAGGATGGTAAGCGTCTTCGCTAAGTATCAAGGTCCCTTCAATTTCGTTTGAGGCTAAATCAACGACAAACAAGCGAGGTGCATCCACTACACCTTTAAACTTGGGGTTTCGGGTGTCCAATACATACAGCTTATCCTTGTGCGCAACCACTGACTGCACCGCTAAAAAGCAGTCTTTTCTTACTTCGCTTTGTGCCACACATTCATTTGTTTGGCTATTAGGGTAAGCGACAAATTCTCCGGTGTCGGTAACCTGAGCTACGGAAAAGCGAACGCCGTCACGCCAGTTGGGCGCATTCACAAATACACGACCATCATTACTTACTGTAACACCGGTAATTTGCGTGCCCTTTATGTCGCCCACTAATTCAACATTCGCGTCTGGTGAATGTTGCGCGATTGCATTTACAGAAAAAAGTGCGGCGACACTCGTGGCAAGTACCCCTTGTTTTATACGCTTTGTATTCATGTCCTTTTACCTTTAATTAGTGGCTTAGCTTGTCAGCACACACCACAAAGTGGTGCGCATTAACAAAACTGAATGGAATAAAGCATACGGTCTTATTGTGAATGTGGAACACCTTTTAGCGGCTTATCTATGCAGGCTGACGAAAATCAAGTGGTGAAACTAGCTTTACCACTTATGAGATCCAAAACACGGTATGCTCTCGTTTAAGTTAAGAGCTAACAAACTTTACTGAAAATTATGCACAGCAGTATGATGAAAAAACGTGAAACTGGTTTAATGCAAAAGACAAAGTATTTGAAACAAGTGCTACTTTTAACAGCATGCATGGTCGTGGTTGCCGCATGCAGTAGCAGTAAGCCTCAGGTAAATATGGATGAAACACAAAACTTTGCCGATATTAAAACGTTCTATATTCAGCCTCCTCTAAACCCAATCAACGCGACGCTGGCCAATCACCTTTCCTCAGCCATTACCCAGCGGCTCATTGAGAAAGGCCTCACCCCATCTTCGGAGGAGGATGCCGATATCGCGGTGGGATACCTACCTTCCACCACCACTAAAGAGGATGGCACCACCTTGAATCTAGGGCTGGGCACCGGAAGTTACGGCCGCTCTAGCGGCATTTCATTGGGCAGCATTTTTAGCATTCCGGTTGGAGAGCAAACCACGCTTCAACAAGGGCTTCAAATTGACATGGTTAAAGACGGTACATTTGTTTACAGCGCGTCTGGAGCGGTAGAGCTGGAGTCGAAAGACAGTATCAGCATTCAAAATAAACTTGATGAACTCGTCATCAAGCTCCTTGAGCAATATCCGTCGAACAGGTAGCTCACACCTGGGTCAGCAATAAGAACCGACTTCTTTGCTAGGGGCTCGCAAGAGCCCCTACTCCATAAAAACTCTTCTTAACGATGAACTTGGCGCTGATTTTGCGTAGATTTTGCGTATGAACGCCTATATTAGGTCCCTTACTTTTATGCCTCACGCTATGAAGTGAGCTACACAGAGTCAGAAATGGATACCACATACAGCCACTTGTCGTCTTCACCTTCACTATTCAATTACTTGGGCGACACAGCAAATGCTCAAAGCGCACTTCAAGATGTTGTAGAAAAATCCAAGCAGGCCAATGCTCTCGGTGATGCGTTCAGTGCGTTTAATGGTGAACTACAGGGCAATCAAATTGACACATATCTTGAAAAAATAGAAAGCGGCGAGGCCTCACTCAACGGCAACACAATTGCAAACTACCTCGATTTTAATCGGCAAAAGCTTGCCTCGGAATTAAGTGATTTAGCGGCAAAACTTGGTATTTCAGACGATACCAAGCTAACGGTGAGTAAAGGCGAGCTGGTAATTGAAAGCAGTCAGGGCGAGCAAGAGCTTAATAAAACCACGTTGCGCCTACAACAGTACCTAGAAAAGGACTCCAACCTTACGTCACTTATTCAACAAACATCTCGTCTGTCTCAGTTCAAAGAATGGGGAGATGCCACGTCATTTGCATCAACACTACAAGAGAAAGGCACTGACGAAGCGACTATCCAGTCATTTTTAAAAGAAGCCCGCACGTCAGTGACGTCTGACAATACGCTGATATTCAATAAAAACGGATTTGGCTTTTCTACCGATGGTAAAACTGATGCGCTAATTGATGCATTTGAGAAGCAGTAAGAGCAATCTTACAAAGTGAATAAGTCTCTATTCATTACCTCCCTCTTACACGAGAGCAGATAAGTACGGAATATCACAAATTAAGAATCACTTTTTCTGTGCGAAATTAGAGGAAGTCGACGCGAAATAACGCTATGCTTGGCTGCATGATGAAGTGCAGATTGACATAATGGCAGCGCAACAGCCGCTTTCCGTTCAGCAAAACCTTACCATTAGGTTATTGCGCGTATTACGATACAACAAAGCACGTATTGAGCGTGCACTTACGCTCATGCCTGAAAAGCACAGGCCGCTTTTTCATGTGCTTCCCTTTCTTGTACATGTTAACCACGAAGCCCTTCCAGGATATGTGGCCCCACTCACCTCGAGTGAAACCGTTCCATTTGGTATCAACAATTACTCGTTTAGACCTGATGTAGAACAAGCTTTGCAGCGCTGTTTTCCTGCACAGAGTCACTTGTTTTCAGACATTAAGCAAATTTGGCCAAGACAGCGGGCGGTTGATGCACTGGTTTTAATGGGTAGCGTGGGGACTATTGCTCAGACTGACGACTCAGACTTTGATTTTTGGGTGTGTATTGACGGTAAACGTTTTTCGACTACTGAGCTGACTTTACTTCAACAAAAGCTAACAGCCATTGAAAAATGGGCGGATAACACCTTTGGTATTGAAGTGCATTTCTTTTTATCTGAGATAGATAAAGTTAAGCAAAACGATTTTGGCGTCGCTGAAGGTGAAAGCGCGGGCTCGGCGCAAGCCCTGTTTCTAAAAGCTGAGTTTTACAACACCAATATAGTAGTAGCAGGCAAAGCGCCGTTTTGGTGGCTTACTCCAGAGAAAACAACAGAGAAGCAGTATCAGGCTATTTACAATAGTTTGGAAAAAGGCGGCTCACCAGACGTAGACTGGTTCATGGACTTGGGTCACCTAGAGCGACTAGACGCAAGCGAACTTTTTGGCGCCGCCATCTGGCAATTAGGCAAAGCCATGGACTCGCCATTCAAATCCGTATTAAAAATGGCAAAGCTTGAAGTATACCTTGCCAATATCTCTCACGGACAACCACTGTGCAACCTTTTGAAAAAGCATGTACACCGCGGTGCTGAAGCTCCAGGGCATGTTGCTGATATCGATCCCTACGCACTCATGTTTGACGAACTCATCGCTCACTACAAAGCCAATGGTCAGGCGGAAGATATTGCTGTATTGCAGCAGTGTTTATATTTGAAATGTGGATGTACATTGAGCCACCCGCTTGTAGAAGGTGAGCAAGCGAATTTCAAACGCAAAATTATGGCCTCGTATGCAAAACAGTGGGGGTGGAGCCGCAAACTACTTGCCCACTTGGATAACCAACAAGATTGGACATTCAATGAACGTGTACAGCTGAGCCGTCGAATTCACCGCTTTTTATTAAAGTGTTATCGCCGCATCTCCAAAGAGATTAGTCACCATCAACAGGTGATGGATCAAAAAGACATGACCGTTCTGGGTCGCCGATTAAGTACCTATTACGCTAAAAAGCCGGATAAAATTGAGTTTTTGCGACGCGCTTTTGACGAAAGCCTTTACTGTGAAAAGATCACCATTGCTATGCGTCAGCTCAAAAATGGTGATGAAGTATGGTCAGCTTATGCTGGTGATTTACTGAGTAAATCGGGCATTATCGACGATTCACAAAAAGTTACTCAAGCGGCTAGCGCCATTGCACTAATGGTCTGGCTTGTGTCGAGCAAAATAATAGATACAAACAGTAAGGTTTATCTCGATTACAATTACGGTGAAGTGAGCGAACTAGACTTGAACGATTTGCTTAAGCATTTGTGCAAGTATTTTCCTCCAGTCAAAGTGTCGTCACTACCGCGTAATGACTTGCTGGCGCCAGAACGCATAACGGCATGTTTTGCCATTGTGAACTTCCCCACCCTACGCCAAAAAGCCACGGTAGAGAATATATCCATTCTTTATACGACGTCTTGGGGTGAAACCTTTTTGAGACACGGCAGCGACGTGCTGGATACGCTGTGGTACGACTTACAAGAAGTAACCCCAAAGCCGCCGTGCTATGTAATGGTGCCACGTGGAAATCAACAAGCACGAATACTCGGCGAGTTCTTAGAAGCTAACGAGCTTAATTTCACCGTTTTATACTGATACACCCAACGTAACGCTTTCAAAGAAGCGCCAAGCGTAGTACTCCATCTCACACTATCTCTCCGTTTAAAAAACATGCAGAAAAAGCTTGCGCTTTAGAATTACAAGTGTAATCTAAAACCATGGACTACAAATGTAATCAAAATAACAGACGTCGTAATTATGAGTAAAATGTCAGACAAACCCGAAATTTCAAACGCTGAATTTGAAGTGCTGGACGTACTGTGGGACGACCATCCTGCCACGTCGAACGAGGTTATTGCGCGACTTAATGACAAAAAAGACTGGCACGAAAAAACCGTCAAAACCTTGTTAGGCCGCTTAGTAAAAAAAGAAGTGTTAGGGTTTGAAAAGCAGCAGCGCCAGTATCTTTATTATCCGCTGATTGCTAAAGAAGACTATACAAAGAAAGAAACCACGAGTTTTGTTAGCCGACTGTTTAAAGGCAAGATCGCCCCTATGGTCGCCGGTTTTGCAAATCAAAACTCGTTATCTAAACAAGATGTGGACGAGCTCAAAGCCCTTATCAAGAAATGGGAAGAAAACAATGATTGATTGGATTATTGCTCAGCAGGGTGTTTTGTCGCTAGCGCTTGTTTTACTCATGGTGTGCGAACACTTTTTCACTAATAAAATTGGGGCTTCGCTTACCTATAAGCTATGGGCGCTGATACCAGCTTGCCTCATAGTCAACAACCTTCCAATGTCGCTGGTTAACATTCCATCAAATAGCTTTGCTCGCTATGTGGTTGGCGTTAAGCCCACATTAAACACCGTTGAGTTTGAAACCTGGTTTACTGTATGGGCGATTGGCGTAAGCGCAATTACAGCCTATGTCTTAGCGCATCATCTTAAAATATGGGCATCGATAGGAAAGCGCCACGCTATCCACACCAATGCCTACTATTCCAGTAAAGCTACCACACCTATGCTATTTGGTTTTATCTTCCCAAAGGTGCTTATTCCCTTCTCATTTAAAAGTGCATTTTCGATTCAACAACAAGCACTGGTATTAGAGCACGAGAACGTGCATCGCAAACATTACGATCACCTGTGGAACGCGTTAGCGCTGGTTATCGCTATTGTATTTTGGTTCAACCCACTGGTTTGGCTTGCGCTAAAATCCTTCAGAATTAATCAAGAACTGGCTTGTGATCACGCAGTACTGAAAGACAAGACAGACAACGAAAAACTTACCTATGCAAAAGCACTCGTGCAGTGTGCCGAGCATGGTTCAGACGCCCTGCACTTTACACGCGGGCTTTACCCAACCTTTGGAGAAAAAAGGACTATGATCAAACGTTTAAACGCGATAAAGCAACCTATGCGTAACAATAAGGTACTAGCTGCAGGCGTACTTTCAATTGCCGCCATGCTCACCATCAACACGGCTTTAGCTAATGCGCCAGTAGCAGAGACAAAATCTGAAGCTAAGATTAACCAGGCATCGCCGGTTAAACGCGTTCCACCAAGCTATCCAGAAAAAGCAGCGCAGCAAAATGTAGAAGGTTTCGTTGTACTCTCTTTCGATATTACAGAAACGGGCGCTACAGATAATGTAAAAGTAGTAAAATCAGTGCCTGCTGGCGTGTTTGATAAAAGCGCAAAAGTTGCCCTGAAACAATGGGAATACAAGCCTCGTATTCAAGGTGGCAAAGGCGTGAGGCAGACCGGCCTTCTGGTACAGCTAGACTATCAACTTGGTGCCTCTCTTGATACGGCGAGTGTTGAAAAGAATGCTTCCCCTGATGTGGAGCGTATAATCGTTCCACCCAAACAGAGCAAGTAAGCCCCAAAATTATCAGAATACTAAAAGGAGCGTATCGCTCCTTTTAGTGTTTTGTCTAATTGACTTAGTTCCTGCCTACTGCACACTACCACTCGATCACCCAAGTCTCTTATAAAATGTAAAGTGCCTTTACAATTTCTATAGAGAATTTACGACCTCACTACGTTAGAATGTGAGTATTTACACACCTGAAAACTTCTAATTTATGGAAGGTTTAAATAGTCGATAGCGCAATTGCTATGGTTATTTTCAATCAAGTTACTCCAGACGGGCTTTCGCTGCTGGTGTACAAAAAGGAAATCTATAATGAATCGTATCGTTTTAGCACCTACAGTGCTTGCCCTTACTTTTTTTACTACTTGTGCTAATGCAAATATTGATCAGCTTAAAGGTCTGTTAGGCGGTAAGAAAGCAGAATCGACAGTTACTTCCAGTAGCCTAACTGAAATGGCAACCAGCGCAGCATCTAATATCGACTTGGCTAGCTTAGTGAGTTCAGTTGCAGATAACCTTAACGTGTCTGAAAACCAGTCGGAAGGTGGCATAGCGTCAATTATGAACTATGTACAAGGCAACCTTTCAGGCGCTGATTACGCCCAGTTGGCAAACAGCATTCCAGGTATTGATGCCCTGCTTGAAGATGTTCCCTCTCTTAGTGGTAACTCAGCAGCAAGCTCAAGCTCTTCACTATCAGGCTTACTCAATAAGGCCTCTGAGTACAGCTCTACACTTAAATCGGTAAACGACTTAAAGCAACAATTTGAAGCGCTAGGCCTTTCAACCGATATGATTGCCAGCTTTGTCACTCAAATCAGCTCGTATCTAAATGTAAATGCAGATGAAGAAACACAGGCGTTGTTTAAATCTGGCCTAGATAATTTGCTAACCGCTCTGTAACCTGTCTAAGGCGTATTAATTCTCTTCTACAATCCAAATTAATACGCTTTAACTTTTTTGCAGGGGCTTTTAGCTTGGTGAAATAGCAACTCCTGTTTATCTTTTTACACTCAAATACACAGCCTAATCGCCTATGCAAAATGCAATGTCTCGGTTTTCTACGAAGCCCAAATGGTTTCGACTATCCACTTATCTTGTTCTCATCTACCTTACTTACGCGCTTCTTATCGGCGTAGTTACGCCTGCGGTGTTAAAGGCAAAGTTACCCAACATAGTAAAAGAAAATATTGGAAGAGATGCTGCTGTTGAAGATATTGCAATCAACCCTTTCTTGCTAAAGATAGAAGTGACTAATTTTGTTATCTATCCAAATATACACTCTTCAAATGAAAGCGAAGATAACGTCGTAATCCAGAACCAAGAAAATCATTTTTTTAGTGTAGGCAATGTTTCGCTGGACGTTGGATTCTGGCAATCACTTTTCACCTTCACTCCTGCCGTTGAATCGCTAACCATAGACGAACCTTTTGTTTCAATTGCACGTTTAAGCGAAAGTGAAGACACACAAATCTTCAACTTCTCTGACATTCTCACCCACATAGAAAAGCGCAATACGAATGTCCCCACCGAGCCTGAAGATGCTAGCGAAGGACAAATTCCCCGAATTACGTTACGTGACTTTGCGCTTAACGAAGGGCGAGTGGTTATTGAAGACAAGGTGACCAACACCCTGCTTGATTACCCAGAACTGAGCGTTGACTTGCAAGATTTGGATACTCACGCTTTGATCAGTTCAAGCAATGTTGGCAACAAAAACGCTAACCCTAAAAGCGATAAAAGTGAAAGTGATCAATCAAATGGTAAGTTAGCGTTCAACCAATATCAATTTAACTTGCTCACCGCAGAGAAAGGTAACATCGCCATTGATGGCGAGTTTCAGCTATCTCCGTTAAAAGTTACGACAGACATAGCAATAAACGATGTAGCGCTTACGCCGCTTTGGTCACTTTCGAAAGATTTGATAGAAGCAGATTTAGTAGACGGCAAGGTTAACTTAAGCTTACATGCTGAAGTTTTTGAACAAGATACAGCCTTCCAGTTTATTCTAGAGCGTGGCGAATTTGCTGTTAACAACCTTGTGTTTAACGCTGGTTCTTCGCCTGCCACAACAGGCACCGCCAAGAGTTCGCAAGAGATCATTGCCATACCCGCGTTTGCCATACACGATATAAACGTAAACGCATTAGAACAGCAAGTTAGCATTGCTGAAGTTGCTTTTGACAACGTTCGAGTGTCGGGCCTATTTGACAGGTCAGGGCTTGATTTACAGCGTCTGTTTACCCCAAAAAGCTCAGCAGCAGATGCTACATCAGCTAACGCTAACCCCAGCGCAGCGCAAAAGGGAAATAGTGAAACAGAAGATGAGGATGTTTCTAACGTAGCAACCGACAGCACAGAAGAACTAGCACATGACACTTCGTGGTATGTTGAGCTTCACCAATTTGCATTTAATGACGGTAGCATTGACCTTATAGAGCGTAGCGTAAGTGACGGTACTTACTACCGCATCAGCAACCTCAATATTAAAAGCGGAAAAGTCACTACTGACTTCTCTAAACCTATTTCCTACACCACCAGTTTACATGTCTCTGCCGACCCACAGACGTTTAGCGACACATCCAAAGGTGCACTAAGCAGTAGCGGCAGCGTAGTTATTGCAGAACAAACTGTGCAGGGTAAAGCAGCGATTGAGCAACTGGTGCTAAGTCAGTTCCAGCAGTACGTTTCTCCCCACGCAAATGTGACCCTTGAAGATGGGCTATTTAATTTAAACGTTGAGTTTGATGGGGCATTTATGAACGCCGCTGATAAAGAAAATATCGACTCACTAAACGTTAAGGCGAGTACTAGCATTAATAATTTAAGCGTACTGGATGACGCTAGCTCTCCCCTACTACAGTGGCTGTCCTTAAAAGTAGACAACATCGAATTTGACCACGCATCGAACCAGCTAAGCGTAGACAACATTCACCTACAAGCGCCATTTGCACGACTTATTATTGATGAAGCTAAACAGACCAATGTGAGTAAGCTGATTGTCGCTTCATCAGACAAGTCCGCTAACAGTGAAAGTTCCAGCGAAACTGGCAGCGCAACCACGTCGAAAGCATCAAACGCAAACGTGCCTGCGGGCACTACAGCTGAGCCTTCACAAGCCAACGAATTGGCCATCGCCGTTAACACCATATCAATAGAAAACGGCAAAGCGTATTTTGCTGACCATTCACTAACGCCCAAATTTGCGTCTGCTATAGAAAGTTTAAATGGCAAAGTATTGGGAATTGACTCTCGCTCAACTTCCCCTGCCAATGTTGATATCACCGGAAAGATAGACAACTATGCTCCGGTCAAACTAGCAGGCACTATTCACCCATTAAAAGATGATATAGACCTTGATTTAGATTTTTCAGTCAAAGGCGCTGAACTCACTTCAGTTAACCCTTACTCAGGCACCTACATGGGCTACTACATTGACAAAGGCTTGCTGTCATTGGCTGTGCAATACAAACTAAACGGTAAGGCACTGGAAGGTAAAAATCATGTTGTTATTGACCAATTAACGTTGGGCAAGAAGTCGAACTCTGATCAGGCATTAAGCCTACCGCTTGGCCTTGCTATTGCGTTATTAGAAGACAGAAACGGCGTTATCGATTTGGGTTTGGATGTGTCTGGCGATATCGACAGCCCAGATTTTAGCTTTGGCTCTATTATCCTCAATGCCATTGGTAATATTATTACCAAAGCAGTTACTGCACCCTTTTCGCTACTTGCGAACCTGGTTGGCAGTGACGACGAACTCGACAACGTTGAGTTTGGGTTTGGAGAGCATTCGCTAAATGCGGACGCTCAAGAAAAACTGAATACCCTTGCCAAAGCCCTTAAAAAACGTCCAGGACTTAGGGTTAATATCGAAGGTACTGTCAACGCCATGTCTGATGCAAGTGCCCTAGCGCAACGCCAGTTGAACACTACACTTTTAACAAGAAGCGGCTATGCTGATTCACCTGCAACTACCGGCAACGTTAGTACTAACGAAAAATCTCTTGCTGGCGGTGAAAATGAAAGTTCCAACACCCTTGGCAGAGTACAGCGCGACTCAATAAGTGGCAGTAGTATCCCACTGGAAGGCCCGTTAGCCGATGCGCTTTTATCCTACTATGTTGAGGTGTTTACACCTGACCTTAATCAAGAATATGACAACATGGTGGCGCAGCTTTACCCTGAACTCGCAAATTCAGACAATGAACAGAGCCAAAAGAGTGCTGATAACAATAAGGAAGTCATTAACGAAGAAAGTGTAAACCGAGCATTAAGCATTGCCCGATACAACAAACTACGTAACAACATTGATATCCCTGAAAGTGACTTAATCCTTCTGGCTGACGCGCGCAGTAAAGCGGTGAAAGGTTATTTGGCAAATGAAGCTGAAGTTGAAGCGAATCGCTTATTCTTGCTTAATACTCAGCACGACCTACATACCGAATTTAGCGGTGTGGAGTTAACGTTAGAGGCGAAATAATGAATGGGTTTGCTTGAGAAACAAAACCCGATAATTTAGAGAGCCATAAGGTCATTAAATAAAAAAGGGTAGCTTATTCAGTTAAGCTACCCTTCTTTGTAAACGGTGTGACTGCTGATATCACTGACGGCTTTTGACACAACTAGAAAATGATACCTTAGTGCGTGCCTCGCCTATTTCTTCAAATGCGGTGCGCAGGTTGCGGATACATTAGAAGCATTAAAAATTTCTATCCAGTAACCATCAGGGTCTTTAATGAATGCGATGCCTTTCATAGAGCCATCGTTGAGGCCTTTCTGAAAAGGAACGTCTAGCGATGCAAATCTTGCGCACGCGGCTTCAGCATCAGGTACATGAAAACCAATGTGGCCAAAGCCCTTAGGCTCGGCATTACCGTTGTGATAGCTAACGGTTTCTGGCGTATCGCCCCAATTATGGGTTAACTCCAACATGGCCGGGCGACCAAAAGTTTGCTGAGTACGTTCATCTACATCGTCAGAAATATCAGAGAAATCATCACCCGCAGCCAAAAAATAAAGACTAAACTTCATTTCTTCAAAGTCTAGACGTTTAATGAGCGTCATCCCCATCACTCGCGTGTAAAAGTCTAGCGAGCGCTTGGGATCGGCAATGCGCAGCATAGTTTGGTTGAACACAAAGCCTTGTGTGGCGGCATCTTTCTCTTCATACAGGCCTTCGGCCTTATCGAAATGTCGGCTCATAATTTTTCCCTTTTACTCTATTGAAATAAATTTAGTTATTTTCCTTTTTAACTTCTCTTACAAAGTTAACTACTTTCGAGACAAATTCGTCGGTATCAAATACCGGATCGCCATGGCGCTTACCTTTAGCAAGGAACAACTCATTTGGCACGCCAAACTGGTCTAGGCGGCGACTTAATAATTCGCTTTGCGTAGCGGGTACTACACCATCATCAAGTCCATGGAAAATAATAAAAGGCGGCGTTTTATTATCTATATAAGTGGTCGGCGAAGCTTCTCGCGCTAGGGCTTCGTTAACCAGTGGAGATTCACCCAAAAATTGAGCTTCTGCGGCATCAGGCGCGTCGTGATCCACTTTGCCGCTGTTGCCTCGCAAGGCCAAAAAATCAGAAGGTCCAAAAAAGTCAACCATACCAATTACACGGTAGCGCGGCTTTGCATTAAGAAACGGAACGTCGTCATTGTTTGATGTAGTCAAAAGCGAAGCCAGATGCCCACCCGCTGAGCGCCCCATCATGATCACGTGCTCAGCACTTAGTTTAAGATTATCGCTATTATCAACTAAAAAATTTATCGCATCGTTTATGTCATTGGGTGCTGCAGGATAAATAGCCTCACCACTAAGACGATAATTTACTGCCGCAACCGCAACACCTTCATTGAGCAAAGAAGCGACTAAATTACCATTTTTGGACAGGGTTTCGTTTTTACTCCCTCTCATCCAAGCACCACCATGAACCCATACGGCGAGTGTGGGGGCAGTTCCTAAGGGAGTTGGCATGTATAGATCCAGCGCTAAATCTTTGCCATTAACCGTCTTGTAAACTATCGACTGGGGTTTAATGTCGTCCAAATTAGCGTATGGCGTTTCGGCCTTTTCACTCTCTATTTCCCTTTTATCGCTTTTCGTCGTACCGCACCCTACTAGCATCAATGCTATGCCAAGAAGTGTAGCAAGCCCAAAAGTAAACCGCATAAATGAAAGCTCCATTCTATGTTGATTGAAGTAAGTAAGCCTAACAAGCTCTCAAGCACTGGCAAATGGAAGCTATCTAGCGGTGAACTTTATTCACCGCTTTTTAGCAGGTAGCTCGCCCCACACAGACGTATTAGTTTGCTTCTTGCCTTTCTGCGCTTCATTGTTAGCACTTTGGCTAGCTGCGCGCTTAGCCTTGTTAGTTGCCGAAGACGTAACTCTTGGCTCATTTGTATGAGGGTTATTCCCGTTCGGATTACCTTTTGTGCGTTTTCTATCGTTTGTCCGATTTTTTTCTGACACATTAGCGGCTGGCTTGTTAAGACTTGTTTGCGCGCTGCGGCCGGTACCTGATGAATCTGGTCGATATTTTTTCACCATACCCTGCAGTAAATTACGAACCACTTGATCGCCTGCGGGTTTGTAATTGCGATGGTCTGGCTTTCTAAAAAATGCTGACAGTTCACCTTTACTTATTCTGAAGTCTGCTAATTTAAGTACCGCTATCATATCGTCATCTTTATAACTCATCGCAATACGGATTTTGCGCAGCACTTCGTTATTGCTTAATCGCTCTTTTGGCCCCAGTTCTTGAGGCATTTGCCCTTCTTGACGCCCACGGTTTTTAATAATCAATCCATCAAGAAACAGCGCAATAATCTTGTCGCGACACGGTAGATAGCCCTCTTCGCCTTCCCGCTTCATCACAGCATGTAAATAATCAATTTCCATGTCGTAGTTAACTAATTTAAAAATACTTATGGCGGCGGTATCGTTGATAGCTAATGCATAACGAAGGCGACGTAGAACATCGTTGTGGATCATGAAAATGGGCCTGAAAAGTGGAGTAGCCAATAATTGGTATGGATTACAGTGTAGCGCAACGTGCGCTTTCGCATATTTTACACTACTTGGCCATTCGCATCTATCGCGGGCTGTCAGGTGCATAATTTCTACCAACACATAGTGAAACCAAATTAACGTAGTTGGCGTAACGACATTGTACATCTGGTTTCGCTCATTTCATCGGCGTACCGAAATTGAGCTCATTGGTAGAAGGATACTTCCATGGCAACATTAAATCTCAACGGGAAAGACGTCAGTCTTCCCGATGATCCACGAACGACTTTGTTAGATTTTCTCCACCAGCATTTATCACTTTTTGGCACCAAAAAAGGTTGTGACCACGGTCAATGTGGTGCTTGTACCGTTATCGCTGACGGCAAGCGTATTAATGCATGCTTAGTGTTTGCATTCCAGTTAGAAGGCGCTGAAGTCACAACTATTGAAGGCATCGGTGAAGGTGAAAGTCTTCATCCGCTGCAAAAAGCTTTTATCGAGCGTGACGCGTTTCAGTGTGGCTATTGCACATCTGGTCAAATATGTTCAGGCGTATCCCTACTTAGGGAAATGAAAAATGAAGACCCTAGCGCAGTTACTTACAGTCAAACTCGTCACAGTAGAGCTTTATTGAAAGAAGATATCAGCGAACGCATGAGCGGTAACCTATGCCGCTGCGGTGCCTACCCTAATATTGTGGATGCTATAACCGATGTCATTGCTTTGGAGAGACAATAATGCAGCCATTCACTCTTCATCATTATAACGGCGAAAAGCCGTTGAGTAGCCTGCCCCTGGACACAAGATCACGTTTTTTGGCCGGAGGTACAAACCTAATAGATTTAATGAAACTACAGGTAGAAACGCCTAAAACATTAGTAAGTCTTGCGAAATGGGATAAAGCTAACACTATCAGCGAAGACGACAATTACTATTATATTGGCGCCATGGTGACTAATTCTGACTTAGCGAAGTTCGCTCACATGCAGCCCAATGTGTCTTTACTTGCGCAAGCTTTATTAAGCGGTGCAACAGTTCAACTTAGAAATAGGGCAACCACTGCAGGCAATTTGCTACAACGCACCCGCTGTTATTATTTTTACGACACCACAAAAGCCTGTAATAAACGAGAGCCAGGCACTGGCTGTAGCGCATATAACAGCATGAATAGAATTCATGCCATATTTGGCACTAGCGAGAGCTGTATCGCCACACACCCTTCCGACATGGCCGTAGCCATGATTGCGCTTAACGCACAGGTACATACGCAGCAACCTGATGGCAACACGCGTCAAATCGCGCTACGAGATTTCTACCGCGAGCCAGGCGACACGCCTCACATAGAAACCCAATTAGACGAAGATGAACTTATCACCCATGTCAGCATAAAGAAAAAAGCAAACGGTACTCAGTACTACCACAAAGTACGCGACCGTTCTTCCTATGCGTTTGCACTTGTTTCTGTTGCGGCTGGTTTGAAAATTGAAGATGGTCGTATTAAAGACCTTTCTCTCGCCTTTGGTGGTGTGGGCACCAAGCCTTGGTATCCGCAAAAAGCAATCAATGTTCTTGAAGGCGCGGAACCAACCCAAGAAGTCATTTTGCAAGCCGCGGAAGCTGAGTTGTCCGAAGCAAAAACGTTTGGCAGTAATGACTTTAAACCAGAACTATTGCGCAGAACGTTAACAAAAGTGCTTTTAGAGTTAGCAGAACATCAGGTAAAGCACCCAAGACATGAAGGAGCTTTATATGACAACGCATAATGCCAAAACTGTAGGGACGCCAGTTAATCGAGTTGATGGTTCAGCAAAGGTGTCAGGTCAAGCAAGGTACGCTGCGGAGCATATGAGCGATCGCACTCCTTTGATAGGCTGGGTTGTATCAAGTGATACTGCCGTAGGTAAAATCACATCCCTTAATACAGAGCAAGCGGAACAGGCCGAAGGCGTACATGCAGTTATCACGTATAAAAATGCAGGTACTCTTAAGCCATTTAGCAAGCCTGCAGATGAAAGCAGGTTTACTCAAAGTCGCGCCGTACTTAACGAACCTAACATTCGTCATTTCGGTGCGCCGGTCGCTCTAGTTATTGCTGATACGTTGGAGCAAGCACGCTATGCCGCAAGTCTAGTAACCTTCACCATAGACGGTGAAATACCAGATTTGCTGACAGAATTCGATGATGCAACGCAAAAACCCGCGTCGCTAGATGGTGGGTTTGAGGCAGATGCGTCTAGCGGTGATAAACCGCAGCAAAGTGATATTCAAGCAAGCATTAACGAAACTTATACTACACCAAGCCAAATCTCTGCCGCTATGGAGCCTCATGCCACGGTTGCCGACTTTAAAGATGGAAAGCTTGAGGTCTATTGTAGCGTTCAGATTATAGCGACGGCTGTTGAGGCGCTTGCGATTACGCTTGAAATGGACGCAGCAGACATCGTAGTGCAGAGCCCCTTTGTGGGTGGCGGGTTTGGCTCTAAGCTAGGTCTTCATTACGATGCAACACTTGCTTGTATAGGGGCAAGGTATTTAGAGCGGGCTGTAAAAGTGGTGTTAAGCAGGCGACAGGTCTTTTATAACACCCCGCATAGAGGGCACAGCATACAGAAAATTAGCCTTGCTTCTGGTGATGATCATGCACTGTTAAGCGTACAGCACAAAAGCGCTATGCCAAAAGCCAAGGGCTATGAGTTTGCCGAAGCAACAGGTGCCGGCGCACGGGTTACCTATAAATCTCAGTTTATTGAAAGTACCCATAGGGTCAAAGACGTAGACCTGCCGCTTATCGACTCTACCCGTTCTCCTGGAGACGCCATTGGTTCCCTTGCTTTTGAATCGGCCATTGATGAACTTGCCCACGAAGCTGGTGTCGACCCGCTCACATTTCGCATAAAAAATCTGCCGGTAGTTCACCCTATGAAAGGCACGCGATTTACCACCCACAACTTAGGTGAGTGCCTTCGTCAAGGCGCGCAAAACTTCAAGTGGCAGCATAAAACACAGCCCACACCGGGTAAACAAATCGGCCATGGGGTAGCGAGTGCTATGCGTATGAATGTGCTGGTGGAAAGTTCAGCTGAAGTGGAATTGAGTGCTACCGGTGAGGTAACGGTTCGCACTGATATGACAGATATTGGTACAGGCACCTACACAATTCTCACACAAATTGCCGCCGATACTTTAAATACATCGGTAGACAATGTCACAGTAAAACTCGGTGATAGCCGCTACCCTGCTTCATGTGGTTCAGGTGGCTCATTTGGCGCAGCAAGCTCTGGTTCGGCGGTTAAAAAAGCCTGTGAAGCGCTTATTGCGAATATTAAAAACTCACTTCCCCCAGCTCTTAGCCAAGCTGAACTACAAATTTCAAATGGGCAAATAAAGTTAGTCTCGATTGCACAAGGTAATGATGATGAAGTAAGTAGTCCGATATTACTCGCCAACTTTATGTCCGACAGCGAATTCCCCATATCAGCAACCGGTAGCGTATCCGAAGATGACACCAGCGATGATGAGCAGTATTCATGTGGCGCTCATTTCGCGGAAGTAGAGGTAGATGAATACACGGGTGAAGTTAGGCTACTTCGCCAATACGGTATGTTCAGCGCAGGGCAAATCTTGAATATGAAAACAGCTGCATCTCAAATAAAAGGGGGAATGGTATGGGGTGCTGGCTACGCACTTACTGAAGGGATCCATCACCATAGAGACACGGCAAGCTTTGTAAATCCAGATTTTGGTGAATATCATGTGGCAGTCAATCGGGACATTGCCGAAGTTAGCCTGGATTTCTTACAAGAGGCAGATTATGCCGCATCGCCAGTGGGTGCAAAAGGTATTGGTGAACTAGGCATTACTGGAGCAGGCGCCGCCATCGCTAACGCAATTTATGATGCATGCAAAGTGAGAGTACGAGACTTCCCCATTACCATGGATAAAATAATCGCAGGTAAAAACTAAGCAAAAAAAGCGGTCTAACAAGGCCGCTTCACATTTTACTATTTCAAATGGCTATCAAAAAAGTCTACCGTTCGACGCCACGCTAATTCAGCATCTTTGGGACTATAACGACTTGTTGAATCGTTGTGAAAGCCATGCTGTGCTTTAGCGTAAGTAAAGGCCTCGTACTCAGCAGCATTTTTTTCTAATACTACTTTGTATTCCTCCCATGTCGCATTCACTCGCTTATCGTTTTCAGCAAAGTGAATCAATAAAGGGCCTTTTACTTGATCGACTAAGGGCTGTTTCGCTGGGGTCCCGTAGAAAGGAACAGCAGCGTCCACCTTGTCAGGTATACTGGCTGCTAGAAAATTAACAATATACCCACCAAAGCAAAAACCTACTACACCAAGCTTGCCTGTGGTTTTTTCGTGCTCTTTTAACCACAGTGCTGCCGCTACCATATCTTGTTCTATCTTGTCCTTATCAAGGCTCTTTTGCATAGCACGACCATCGTCATCATTTCCCGGGTAGCCACCTAACGGAAACAGCGCGTCAGGTGCAAACGCTACATAGCCTTGCATAGCGAGCCTTCTGGCTACGTCTTTTATATAAGGGTTAAGCCCGCGATTTTCGTGTACCACTAAAACGCAAGGCGCAACGCCAGATTCCGGTAGCCTAGTGGGCTGCACTAAATAACCGCCGCCTTCACCATGGCCTTTGGGCGAGGAAAAAACTTCGTAAGTCGCTTTAATTGCAGGGTCGTTAAACGAAACCTGTTCTGCTTTGGCATAGTCAGGGATCAGTGCGCCACCAATAGCGCTCACGGTCAAACCTGCAACTGAAAGCGAAGCAAGCCTGGTTAAAAACGTTCGACGGTCTATGTCCCCGTGGGCGTATTCATCGTACCAATCAAACGCTTCTTGAGGGATACTAAGTGATGCTTCTTGCGATAATTTTTGCGGTTTTGGGGTGTTGTTTCGCTTCATCTGTTTTAACCCTAATGTGGTAGCACAAACCCCGTGCTCCGAAAATTGTCGATAACATCTACTCTACGTGGGATAACTAAGAAAGCAAAGCGCAATTCATTTTTAAAACAATAACTATCTACGTCACATAGACTCAGTACCTTGTAACCACCAAGACGCGGCAACTTGAAGTGGCGAGGGGTCGTTGGTATCAGAGACCCAAACAACGAGGGCGTGTTTTATGGCTTTTATATGAGTGTTACTGGGCGAAGGCAGAGTAGCCACATATTGCTGAGCATTGTCGCCGTTGCTACTCAATAACGCGTTTTCATAATCGACTACTATAAAGTCGTGAGTGAGTTTACGCCCCGCGTTTTCTCCCCGCTTGACTGAGGTTTCTATGCCAAAGCCAAGTAAGGCAGCGTGAACAACTAGCGTGTTCGATGTCTTTCTGTTGATATTGTTGAAGGACACATCAATGATGTTGTTTTGAACCGAAGCATGAAGTTCGCCAGACAGAGGGGCGACTCGGTTAGGTAACGGCTGCCCCCGAAACCATCCATTCCAAGCACGACCGTTTAAAGCAAAACCTGGCGTGGCAATGGTGTTTGCTTTGCCTACACGCTTGTAGTCTCGCTGCCGTTTACTAAAAGTACTGTCAGCAAATGGATCCTTCCAGCCTAGATAATCCCAGTAGTCCACGTGAAAGTTAATGGGAACCAGTTCTGTCCATAATTTATCGCTCTTTACAAACCCTGAAATCCATTTCTCCGCAGGCGGACAGCTGCTGCAACCTTGGGATGTATAAAGTTCCAAGACGATTGTTTGGTTGGGCGTACTGGTAAGTATAAAAGGCGTGTTTGTTGATTCATTGGTTGCTGTATTTGTTGCTACGTCTGTCGCTACATTTGCTGCTAGCAGCGGCGTAGATGACTGCGTAGTTGATAGCGCTGATTCTGACGCTAGTGCATGGGCTGAACCTGACGTTTTGCTCTCATCAGAATGCAGAGTGAGGGCAGCTTTAACTATGGGGCTCTTTGTGGCTTGACTTGAAGCATTATCCACGTCGCTATTTGTAAATGTTGAAACCTTCGAGTGTTCCGGTTGTGCATTAATACGCCAGTCATAATCAATAAACCGCAGCTTATAATTCTTAGGAATAGGTTCGGCTAGATACTGGTTAATGTATTGTGGCAAGTCCTTTACTTTGCCTGAAGCGACAAAGTCTTCAGTATAAAAATCGAGGATTTCCGAAACGTACACGCGCTTGCGTTTGTCATCAAAGTAAAAGTGTTTCTTACTCCCAAAGAACTCACGGGTGGCTTGTTCAAGGGTGTCGTCTAAGGTTTCTGCATAAAACGGCGTTTGCGGTAGCCTTGGGCAATCTTTTACCATGCAGTTAAGCGCAAAGTGGGCTCTGGGCTCGTTAAGCGGTCTAATTACATCGTTTTCAAAATCATATAAATTTGTGACTTTACCGCCAATCACCACATCGCGAAACTTGAAAAAAGCTGCTCGTGAAAAGAAACTGGTAAAGCCATCGGGAATACCTTTTTCAATGGCACCGTACATGGCTAACGCATTATAGCTATTGATGTAATAGGCCATTATGGATTGTGGTGAGTCAAACAATTCAGGGGTCATTTCAGGGCTAGCAAAACTAATAAAATTAATGACGTTTTCAAGGGGCGCTATATCTTTAGATAACCCTTTGAAATCGGTTCGTCCCTGCTCATCTACATAGTGTTGGAGTACATATTCCCAGTCTTGTGATGCTTTTCGATAGGCTTGCTTGAGCTCTTTTATCGCTGCGGTTTCAACACTGTAGTCAATTATCTGCTTATCAGACGCCTGGCTACTGTTGGCAACTGGTAAAATATACAACAGCAGCATGGACAAGATAATGGCTAACACACTCCCAAATTGAGGAAATCGGCGAGGCTTCATGATCTTCTCCTTACACGCTTTTGGCTGGATGGTGACGCTTGCCATTTGTACTATGCGCATTTGCTGACAGCGAACTAGGTGTTGTTATATCTGGGATTTCGCGAATGGGTATTACATTATTTTGTTTGTAGCGTTCTCCAAGTGGCTGGTACTGCTTTTTCTGCCCATGGCGGTCGGTATATGTCAGAGGTTTCAATATATGTTCATCGCGCTCGGCGTTGTGCTTGCACATAGAGATGGGACCATCTGCGGTCATAACCATGAATGAACACGCATCAATTCTGTCTTGCTGAAGGGCGTTGGCATCCATAAAATTTTGAACAAAAAACGACAGTTTGTGCACACGTCCTTTGCTTTTGAAAAGGCTGCTACGCATTTCAAACAGCTTCAATGAGGTCGCTTTTGCAAGCTTCCAAATCCACTTTGGCCTAGCAAGCAGTGCTTTACTGTAATCCCATATAATCTGTGCCGTGCCGTGCTGCCGGGTTGTTTGTATGTGCTTAAAATCCTCAATGAACTGCGCAAATAAGAGTGCATCATCAACGACGGAATAAACCTGTTTATCAGCCACTAACGTTGGCATGTAGCTATGACAGTCGTTATGCCCAATACGTACTTTTTCCCACGGCAGCGCTTTGCTAATTGTTTTTTCTATAGCGGCTTTCACCGTTACGGGGTCAATTACATCAGCTCTTGCTCCCCATTCCCCTTGGCCTGTTTCTGCCTGTAGCTGAAATGAGGCGAAACTTACGGCGTCTGCATGCTGCACAAAAAAATCCACCAACATGGGCAATTCTTTGAAATTATCGGTGTGCACGGTGGTGTTAAAAATAATCATAAGCCCCAAGCCTTTGGCCCGTTCTATGTATTCTTCGCGGATAGCATTTAGCGATGCTTCATCAGGGAAACCTTTACGTTCTTGGGTGGTATCAACGTGAAAAGCGACATCGTTTAAGCCAACTTTAGCTAAAGCTGTTAGCAGGTCACGGGAAGCCGCAATACCGTTGGTGAAAAGTGCGGTGTGCAAACCGAGCTTATTGGCATATTCGACAATTTCAATTAGCTCGCTGCGCTTTCTTAACGTAGGGTCACCACCGGTTATTTGTACACTGGTACCAGGACCATAGTGACGAAGGACATTGTCTAATCGCTTAAACACTTCTTGAATGGGAATGTCGCGAACCGCTTGCGAATGCTCAGATAAATAGCATAAGGTGCAATCAAGATTACACTTTTGCGTGATTTCAACAGCAACACAACCTATGGTGTGCGTGCGGCCCAGCAACTGATTTGGGGTAAAATGTTCACCCATGCGTTTTTGGGTATGACGAAGTTGTTGATTTCTAGTGATACCAGGGGAGCACGCCATGTCAATGCGCCTTTTTCGAACTACACAGTATCAACAAAGACCTATTACATATAAAAATACTTTCACGGCGTGCCGTTTTTTTGCACTAGTTTTATTGTCATGCAACGCACTCGCTTCTTCTGATACAACTGAAAACCAATCGCTATTCACAACAACGTCGACTTCGTTCGAAGAAGTAAAAAGCCGTGTTTTTTCAGATCCCTATTCGGCGCTACCGCAATATGAAGTGTCGCGGAAACACTTCGATGCTGACGGTGAAAATCTGCTGCTAAGTCACGCTAAAAGAACCCTTTCTTCCAACGCAAATTTTATAGAATTAGGTACCAAGCATAAGCTACTTCAAGCTAATGGTATTTGCTTCGCTGGCACATGGAAAATTAATCACAGCAGCCCTTATTCGGGGCTTTTTCAAGCACGCACAAGCGTGCCGGTTATCGTAAGAGCGTCAGTCAGCTTGAGCGGTACAAAGCAGCGAGATAAGCGTGCTTTTGGTATGGCAATCAAGCTCTTCCCCAATACTCAAAGTACGGTTACTGAAAACATATTTTTAATGCACTCGCTGGGTGGCACTAAAACCCAGCACGTGGCCAACTTACCTATGACCAACGAGCCCGCTCTGGGCGAATTGCCGCCTTTCAGTCAATTACTCACCGCTTATCGCTTGGAAAGCGATCTTGAAGAAGCAGATCAAGCGTTTAGCGGAAAAAATGCGAATGCGCGTTTCAGACCTGTTTCACATTTGGCAGAAGTATTGCTCCCCAACGACGAAAAAGCGAATAACGTGAGGCAAGGTCCTTACTGGCTAAAAGCGTCGTTAAAACCTGATACACCGTTAGTGAATAAAGATGACTTTAGGGATGAGTTGTCGTTGCAGCATTACCCAAATAAGACGCTAACTTGGGTTTTATCTGCTGCCAATTTTAACGATGCAGGGATAGATAAAGCCCAATGGCAAGAGATAGGTGAAATGACATTGACTGAATCTGTGGCCTCCCTTACCTGCGACACGAAACTTCACTTTAATCACCCTGCAATCAAATGACGCTAAGCAATTCCGTTTAAACGGGTAAACCTCGCGTTAGAGTGTTTTTACTGCCTATTGAGATTACCGTATAGTGAGCAATGTTTTCATTGTTTTAGTATTAGTGTTGTTTCATGTCCGGTTCCTTTCGCAAGAACAGTCGCAAATACAGCCGCAGTATTCACTTGTGGCTGTCGCTGGTTATTTTTATTCCTGTGATCATTGTTATTGCGAGCGGCTTATTATTGCAGGTTAAAAAAGAATTCGACTGGATCCAACCACCAACACAAAAAGTGCAGAATACCCAAACCAACGGGCCTACGATTTCCTTCGACGAAGTGCTACACGCTTTAAAGCAAGTGCCTGAGGTTAGTTTAAACAGCTGGGACGATATAGACCGATTAGACGTGCGCCCCACAAAAGGCATCATTAAAGTGCGAGGGAAGAACCATTGGGAGGTTCAACTGAATGCACAAAATGGTGATGTACTTCAGGTTGCGTACCGACGCACAGACACCATTGAAGCTATTCATGACGGTAGCTGGTTCTTTGAGGGCGCCAAGCTATGGCTGTTTCTGCCCGCTGCCCTATTGCTTTTTGTGCTGTGGGTAACTGGCCTTGTCATGCTGTACACCACCATGAAAAGTAAATATCGAAAGAACAAATTTCGTCAGCGCTTAAACAACTCATAACAGATAAGTTATCGCCAGTTGAACACTTTCTCCCTGCGCAAATGCCGCTTTGTCATCGGCACTGGTGTAATACTGTTGATTGGTTAAGTTACGCCAGCTAGCTTGAAGCTGAACCCGCTCGTTTAACTGCCAATCAGCGCCCATGTCCAGCGTAAATACCTCATCAAGAGCTCGCTCTCCGTCAGCAATATCCGTCTTACTTGCACGATAGGCAAATACCGTAAAAAACCGCACAGCTTGCCATTGAACGCCTAAATCAAGCCTCTGACTGTTTGCAGGTATATCTGCGATGCTATTACCCAAATCGTCTTCACCGCTAATCCACATTCCGCTAAGTCGAGCGTCTATTGCGTCATTGTGCGATTGCCAACTAAGTTGATAGCTCACCCCCTCTATCGTTGCACTGTCTAAATTAGAATATTGAAGCACATCTTCAGCAACCATAATGCGTTCAATATAGTTATCAATTTTCTGATTAAACACCTCAATCGAGCCTTGCAGTTGCTCACTGCTGTAAGCAACACTGGCTTGCATATTTAACGCTTGCTCTGTTTCAAGTTTGAGGCTGCCCAACACAGTACCGCGAGGCGTTTCGCCAGCGAAGAAACGTTCAGTTAAAGAAGGATTTCGAAACGCGCTAGACACATACATACCGGCCGCCCAATGCTGAGAAAGCTGATAATTTGCGCCTAAATACCCGCTTAGATTAGTGTTAGTCTGAGCAGTGCTAGGTTGGAATGTATTGGCATCTGAATCATCAGACTGGCGCTGCCAGTCAACCCGTGCGCCAAGGGCGAGCGACAAGCTTTGCCACTGTCGTGAGGCATCAGCAACCGCTGCGGTAGTAATCTCCCTTGCATCGAGAGTACGCACTTCATAGGCAAGCTCTGCTTCAAATGCGTTTGTTATGAAACTGGGCGATGTGGTGTCAGATGAAGCGCTTTCCGCTGGTGTTAATGTGAACTCTCTCTCATCTGCCACTACGCCGTCTCGACCAGTAACTTGTAGCTGCCAGTTCAAATCCCAGTCTTTCAGCTGCGTATCTGTGCTTATATTAAACCCATAGTCAAACGCCTTGTTTTCGCTGTCGTTGATGCGGCTTTCTGGTCGCAACACCGAGGTGTCTAGGCTAGATTTATGCCACCAGATATTTCCAGTAAATAGATGACTTTCAAACGCTATTTTGCCAAGCCAGTGCGTGTTGTCCGGGTAGGTGGTTATTCTGCTTTCTGGGAAGTCACTGCTCGACTTACCAATGTCGTTATTATCAGAATAAAGCGTCCACGCCTCTTTTATGACGCTATCTACCGGCCTGTGTCTAACAAATAGCCCTGATTGTTCGAATTGATCAAACAGCGAGCCCCCATTCGCATCTTCTCCATTGTCGGCGCTTCTGTATGAAATGTTCCAGTCTGTCTCGCTCTCTTCAGTTAGGCTGTTGCTATTGTCTGCACGGCGTGTGCTGCCAGCATAGCTCAGCGCCTTCATTTGTTGATTGCTGCTGTAGCCAACGCGTAGGTGAGGCTTTTGAATTTCCCCAAAATGCAAGTTCACCGCGCCACCTATCGCTCCCGAGCCTAGGTAAGTGGAAGCGGCGCCCGGTAACACAGATACTGTTGAAATAAAGTCAGGTGGAATAAAGCCTATGCTAGACCCTGCCCGTCTGTCGCTCACAATCGGTACGCCGTCTAGCAGGGTTTGAATTCGCCACCGCGAATACCCTCGGATACTGATGCTTTGTATTTGCCCGCCCTGCCCATTTAACGACACAGAAGGAGATTGAAGTAAGACATCATTGGTATGTAACGGCGCTACTAGGCCACTTTTATCAAACTCATATTGCGGAAAAATGCGCGAAAGCGTCTCGTCGTAATAGGGTCGTGCAGCCGTTACTGTGTAGCGCTCTACCTCGTTGAGCGGTGCACCTTGGGCAACGCTAAAAGATGATGTAAGCAGTAAAGGTAGTGCAGCAATAGATACCGATAAACCAGACGAGGATTTAGAAGACACTGAAAAACTTGAATCTAGCAAAAAAGAAAACAATGATGATCTCACTACGCGATACATACCTGTGAAAATAAGTGTGCACCGAAAAAGTTGGCAAAGAAAATGAAAAACGCGGCAGTAAAACTACCACCGCGTACTTAGCAAGATGATGCTCAATTACCGCTATTTAGCGATTACAGGAAGACCCGTAGTCCACGGTCCACCAGCATCAACCACCGCTTGTTGAAGTGATGGTACAGCACGCTGCTGCAATGTACCGATTCGTTTCACTACATCATCTAGACCATCGTTGGCGTAACCGAGCTGGTCTTTATGCTGCTGTGTTGGTCCGTAAGAAGACCCTAGTGCAGAACGGGCATAGCCCAATCGGCTCAACACATTTGCAGGCTTAATACCCATCTTATCGCGAGATGAAAGGCCAAACAGAACTTTGTTTACCCCGTTAATTTCATCTTGAATAGCAGCGTATTGCGCTTCAAGACTTTTCACATCACTTGGCGTGCGATCAATCGCGGTACGCAAAAGGTCCATGGTTTCTTTTAATTGCTTCAGTACAGTCGTCGATGATAATGCACGTTTTTGCGCATCGTTCACCGCATTACCATATGCTTCAATTTCAGCATGCGTAGCACCTTTCAGCGCGCCGTCGTAGATAGATTCCAATACAAACGACGCTGGCTCAGAAAGCGCTGTTACCGTGGCACCTTCTCGCTTAAATAACGTCGCGGTATAGCTGCCTGGTAGCGCCATGAGTCCATTGTTCTTGCTGTCTTTGTCAGTAAGCGGAATAGTGAGTGAATATTTCATATCCCAGGTAATACGGTGTAAGCCTTTCTTTGTGTTACCTTCTACACGCTTCACTAAGTCACCATCACTGTCGCGTACTTCGACATACACTGCTGGGGCAGCTTCTTGGTTTTCAGCTTCAACCGCTTCCCAGCTTGGATACTTAGGGTACTTTTTGTTTTCTATAAGTTTCTTTTCTGCTTCTTGGCGTTTTTCTTTTGCCGTTAGCAAACTGTCTTTCAAATAGTAGGTGAAAGTTGCACCGTGCTCGGGATTTTCGGCAACAAAGCGATCGTCACCATCAGAGTCTGTGTGATTATCATCTAACTGGAACCACTTAACCGGTCGACTTGGCGCAAACAAAATGGCGTCTTTTTGCATCGACTTCTCGGTTAATGAACGCAGCGGCGCATAGTCATCAAGTATGTAAATACCGCGACCAAACGTACCTGCGACTAAGTCATTCTCGCGACGTTGAATTTTCACATCGCGGGTTGAGATGGTCGGCATACCACCGTCTAACTCAACCCAGTCTTTACCGCCATCTACCGAGAAAAACACTCCGAATTCAGTACCGATAAACAATAAGTCCTTATTTACGTGGTCTTGTACAATACGCCACACTAAGTGCTTTTCAGGTAAATCATCAGCTAATGAAGTCCAGCTTTTCCCTAAATTAGTCGACTTGATTAAGTAAGGTTTGTAATCACCATATTTATGATTATCAAGGGCAACGTACACCGTATTGGGATCAAACAAATCTGCGCGAATATCGTTCACGTAAGAGTTGGCTGGAATGCCCTTAATGTCATCTAGCTCAATCTTTTTCCAAGATTTACCACCATTAGTGGTCACTTGGATAATACCGTCGTCGGTACCTGCCCACAGAATATTTTCATCTACTGGGCTCTCAGCAAAGTTGGCAATGGTATGAAACTCTGTCATGGCATACAGGTCCCAGCCGGCTTCTACTGACCACGTGCGCCCCATAAGTGGCGAATGCATGCGATTGCCGTTTTTAGTGAGATCACCCGACACTGCAGTCCAGCTGTCACCGCGATCATCACTTCGCCAAACCCGCTGTGAGGCAAAATAAATACGCGCAGGATCATGTGCAGATACATTAATCGGCGCATCCCAGTTAAACCGCTCTGCAGGGTCGCCTGGTAGTGGCTGAGGCTTAACATACACCCCTTCTCGGGTAGTCGTATCGACACGAACCAAATTTCCTTGCTGCCACTGCGAATACATAATGTCAGGGTTACCAGGCTCTACCGCTGGGCCGTGTCCATCACCGCCCAAGGTTAAGAACCAATCTTTGTTCTTTATCCCCTCTTCACGCATAGTGCGCGAAGGACCGCCTTGGGTGGAATTATCCTGTGCGCCAGCGTAGATCTTGTAAAATGGTTTAGAGTCATCTGGCGCTACTTTATAGAACTGGGTTAATGGAAGGTTCGCCATAAAGCGCCAATTCGCCATTCTGTCGTGAGACATATAAATACCACCATCGGATCCCATCAATACGAAATCTGGATCGGTAGGATGGAACGCCATGGCGTGGTCGTCTACGTGCTTGCGTTTAGTGTTGATGGGCGTCCACGTTTTGCCGCCGTCATCCGACACTTTGCTGTAGTTACTGGCAATATAAACACGGTCAAATTGATGTTGGTCAGCGAATATTTCCTGATAGTAGTGAGGACCTGTGCCACCGCCTACTTCATCTGACATTTTAGTCCAGCTAGCACCTTGGTCGGCTGAACGGTAGAAGCCACCACCGCGATTATCGGTTTCAATGGTGGCATAAATCACATCTGGGTTCATGGGTGATATAGCCATACCAATTTTACCCATGTTGCCTTGTGGTAAACCTGTTTTAAGTTCAGTCCAGGTTTCGCCTCCGTCGCTGGAAGTATGGATACCTGCGCCTTCGTTCGTTCCCACATAGGCGCCAATTGAACGCTGACGCGCCCACGTTGCAGCATAAAGTTTGTCTGGGTTACGCGGGTCAATAAGTAGTGATGTTACCCCGGTCCATTCGTCAGCTGGCTTAAGCACTTGCTTCCACGTTTCACCGCCATCGGTCGTCTTATAAAGCCCACGCTCGCCGCCGCCACTCCACAATGGTCCTTGGGCAGATACCCATACAATATCTGGATTTGTAGGGTGAATAATAATGTCAGAAACGTGCTCTGACTTCTTCAGACCCATATTTTTCCAGGTTTGACCGCCATCTAGCGATTTATATACACCGTCGCCAAAGCTAATGTGACGGCCACCATTATTTTCGCCCGTTCCCACCCAAATAATATTTGAGTTGCTTGGCGCAATGGTCACGTCCCCAATGGAGTAAACTGGCTGGTCGTCGAAAATTGGCGTCCAGGTCGTACCCGCGTTGGTAGTTTTCCACACGCCACCCGAACCCACCGCGGTGTACCATGTTGAGGGATTGTTCTGATCGACTGCGATATCAGCGATACGCCCAGACATGTACGCAGGCCCAATGTTTCTCAGCTCCATGGCTTTGAATGTTGAACTGCTGAAGACTTCATTCTTGTCGTTTTTGTCTGCAAAGGCGGGGGTGCACGCAAGTGCAACTGATACAGCAACTGCCGCTTTAAGAAGCTTTTTCATTATTGTTATCCAGTGTGTTTGATAGGGCTCAAAACCCTTTTTTAATTTGTAGTACTATCACTCTATAGCATTACTAATAAATGCTTAAAGTTACAATGTAACATACGACCAACTGCCCATTACAAAAGTTGAAAATATTGTGCACCGACTTAACATTACTTAATATCTTGATGGTCATTAGCCAGTGCATTTTTTCAAAAAGTAGTTTAGCCCTACCGACTCAATCTGTACATTTATTCAACAAATCGTATATTATCCAATCTGGATCTTTGTTTTACTATTCAGGGCGTCAGCCTAAGAATACTGATACTGATTCACAGGATTCAAATAGACACGAAAAAGCTTAAAGGCTCGAAGGGAATACATAAAAATAATATGCGGATTAGACATCTAACAATTTTACTCGTCGTTGCCAGCGTTCTACTTAGTGCCTGCACACCTTCACAACCTACAAACAAAATTCTGATCAGTGGTCCTTTTGAACCAGTCAATAACGATCCGGCAAGTACCGGCTACATGTTTACACGAATGCAAATTCTGGAAACTCTCATAGACGTGGATAACCAAGGTCAGCTTATCCCAGGACTTGCTAGCTCATGGTCAAATGATGAGGATTTTACTGTTTGGACATTTAATTTACGTCCTGATGTGTATTTTCATGACGGCACATTAATGACCGCCGACGCCGTCTACAAAAGCCTTTCGGTCGCGTTTGGTAAACCAACGCCATTTTCAAAAGATATGATCGCCAACATGGAGGTGGTATCAGAATATTCTATCAAGTTCACCTTGAACCAAAGTTACCGTCCTTTCCCTTCCCTGTTAAGTAATTATGCAACTGCGATCGTGGCACCTGCTACCTTCGGCAAGTTCAATCGAATTAAAACCTTAATAGGTACAGGCCCCTATCAGATTACGCACTTTGAACCACCCCACAATATTACAACCACACGCTTCGACAATTATTGGGGCGAGCCCGCTGTTATTGAAAACGTTGAGTACGTAACGGGTCACCGCTCTGAAACGCGGGCGCTTATGGTACGAACGGGGCAAGCAGATATTGTGTACAACCTCGATCCTGCCGCGGTTAGCATGTTGCGCACTGACTCTAACGTAAACGTGTTTAGCGACAGGATCCCTCGCACCACTTTAGTTAAGTTAAATAGCGGCTATCCTATCCTCTCAGATGTAAAAGTAAGGCAGGCACTGAGTTTAGCGATTGACAGAAAAGGCATTGCATCTGGCGTAATGCGTATATCGAATATCTCTGCTGATCAGCTATTTGGCCCAAATATTCGAGACTGGCATATTCGTTCTACTACAGATAATGCTACCAATACTATTTCAATGGGTGACGCTGATAATAATCCAACAATTAAAAATAGCGTTGAAAATGGCGACTTATTATTAAATAGGAAAAAAGCGGCACAGCTGCTAACCGACGCGGGATGGTTAGTAGGTGAGGATGGCGTGCGCTACAAAGATGGCTCGCCTTTAACGCTTGATATGATTACCTATGCCAATCGGCCAGAACTCATTACCATTGCCACAGCAATTCAAGATCAGTGGGCTAGCATTGGAGTGAAGCTCTCTGTCCATATGGAAAATGTAAGTGCCATTCCTTCAGGGCATGCTGATGGTACATTACAAACTGCACTTATGGCGCGTAACTTTGCTAACATCCCAGACCCTCTCGGTATAATGCTGGCTGACTTTTCTTCAAAAGAAGGCGGCGATTGGGGGCCAATGAATTGGCAAAATGAAAAAGTGTTTAGCGATTTAAAGACCTTGAGTCACACCACGGATGAACACGCTTACAAATCGTTGATATCATCAATTATGCAAGAAGTTCAGCAAGACGCTCCTCTTATCCCCGTTATGTACTATGTGCAGCAAACGGCGACTTCTAGCCGACTAAGAAACTTCAGCTTCGACCCTTACGAGCGTTCTTTTCGCGTATCTCAAATGAGAATAGCCCCATAATAATGAGAAAAATCCTACTTCAACGGCTGCTTCAAGCTGTACTGATGGCGTGGAGTGTAGGCACACTCACATTTATTATAACCCGTTCATTACCTGGAGATATGGCTTACAAAATAGCGGCTGGCCGCTACGGTGACGATGCGGTAAGCACAAGTGCCGCTAACGCCGTAGCAGAAGAACTTGGTCTGCACAGAAGCGCTTTCGAACAGTACGTAAGCTGGATGACTGATTTAGCCTCACTGGATTTAGGCAATAGCTTGGTCACGGGGGCCCCCATTGTTGTTGAGCTACAAAATCAGCTTTCTTACACCCTTGTTCTCGCTGGACTCGCTATTCTGGTATCCGCATTAATTGCGTTTCCTCTGGGAATTTATAGCGGCATCAGAAGCGCTCGAAAAAGTGAAAACTATCCTAAAAGCCGTGCCTCTCTTTTTGATAAAACAGCATTAGTATTTTCCACGTTCGTGCGCTCTCAACCGGTCTTTTGCTTGGGGCTAATTCTCATCTTTATTTTTGCACTAGAGCTTAACTGGCTTCCGGTTGCGGGCTCTTCAGGCTTTGTCTATACCATATTACCTGTAATGACCCTAGGGTTAAGCCTGGCGGCTATATCAAACCGCGTAATTCGCAATAGTACTGTTAATGCGGTTCAATCGGGTTATTTCCATTTCGCCAAGATAAAAGGGTTAAGTGCTCTAGAAGCGTTCAGGTGCCATGCGCTACCCAACATTGTAATACCTGCTCTAGCCTTCATGGGCATACAGCTTATCGGGTTAATTGAAGGCGTAATTATGATTGAAAGCCTTTTTGCTTGGCCCGGCATAGGACACGGACTGTCCCATGCTGTCTTTGCCCGCGACATCACTATGTTACAAGGCACAGCTTTGCTGATGGGCATGTTATTCGTATTGGTCAACACACTAGTCGATTTAAGTCAGTATGCACTCGACCCAAGGGTGAGGGAAAATCGAGGACATAGCCAATGAAGACATTCGCTTTACCTGTTGAAAAAGTGATTGGCTTTTCACTTTTGATGCTGCTCTTATTACTTGCGTTGGGCGAGCCTGTTCTATTGGGAAAAAACGGCAATCAACAAAATTTAAAGCAAGTGCTCGAAGCCCCAAGTGCGCAACATTGGTTAGGTACAGATCAGTTCGGACGCGACATGTTAGCCAGAATCTCAGAGGGTCTGCGCATATCACTTTCTCTCGCTGCACTGTGTGTACTAAGTTCATCAATCATTGGCGTGCTAACGGGCGTAATTGCAGCGTGGTGTAGAGGCTGGGTAGATACGACGTTGAATTTCATTGCCAATACGATATTGGCGCTCCCCGGACTGGTACTTATTCTTCTTTTCGCGGCGCTAGTACCAGGCTCTTTCATTATGCTGTATTTAGCCATTTCCTTAGTACTGGCCGTCGAATACTTCAGGCTAGTACGTGCTATCACTCTACCAGTAGTGACAGGCCCTGCACTGGAAAACTCTGCGCTAATGGGTTTTCCAAAACGCTATTTATTTAATAAGCATATATGGCCCGCCATTCGACAAGACGTGTTATCACTTGCTGCTTTTGGTGCCTCCTCCTCAATTATCGCCATGGCATCGGTGGGCTTCGTTTATGTTGGTTTAAAACCACCCAGCCCTGAGCTTGGGCTGATGATAGTTGAGCTTTTTCCGTACTATCACGAAGCACCTTGGCTGCTCGCACAACCTATTTTCGCCCTATTCGTTCTCGTACTGGGCTTTCACTTACTTTCTGCGAAGAGTGACAAAACACCTCGTTTAAATAAGTTCATTTTTGACAGCAGCAGTAGACTATCAAAGAGTGATGCATTGGAGCGCAAACTGTGAGCCAATACATTGCTATTGAACACTTATCAATTTACGCGCAAGACACCATTATTGTAGAGGATCTATCCCTTAACCTTGAACAAGGCGAGACACTGACTATATTGGGTGAAACCGGGGCAGGTAAAAGTCTGCTAGCGCAAGCAATTATGGGCGACTTACCACCTGCACTGAGGGTTACGGGAAATGTTCTGGTAAACGGTGTAGATATGCTTCGTGCCAACCGACGAAAATGTGAACAATTGTGGGGGCGAGACATTGTTATGCTGCCGCAAGAGCCATGGCATTCTCTAAGCCCAATGATGAAAATTCGCCAGCAAGTCGCCGAAGTTTTTCGATTTACATTGGGTAACGGTGCTCGCGAAGCACAAAAGAGTGCGAAGACACAGCTAGACAACCTGGCTCTTAAAGACGACAGTGATAAGGTCCCTTCTCAACTTTCCGGTGGAATGGCACAGCGTGTTGCTTTTGCCTGTGCATCAGCGACTAATGCACCTTTATTTCTAGCCGACGAACCCACAAAAGGGCTAGATGCCGGACGCAAACATCATATTATTGAGCAGCTAAAGCAAAAAGCTAACGACGGTACCCTACTTACCATTACGCACGATGTTTCAGTGGCAGAGGCACTGGGTGGTAAATGTATGGTGCTTAAAAACGGGAAACTGGTTGAAGCAGGTGATACCCGCAAGATACTGTCCTCCCCTTCATCAAATTATACCAAAGCCCTTATTGCGTCGGCTCCGCAACACTGGACGGCTACAACAAGAAAAACGCATAGGTTTGCACCGCTGGTATCGGTGAATGATCTCACAATTATGAGAGGTAACCATACACTATTTACTGGCCTTAGTTTCTCCTTAGGGGAAGGCGAAATTGTCGGGCTTTGTGGTGATAGCGGCAGTGGAAAAACGTCTCTAGGTGATGCTCTACTTGGGCTTCTACCCTGTCAAGGCAATATTGCGTTTCATACGCTTTTACACCGTTATCAAACCCTAAAGCTATATCAAGATCCCCCCAGTTCATTTGCCGATCACACTACGCTTAAATCATTGATTGATGACGTAATAAAGCTTCACAAGGTGTCTAAAAAGCGTGCCGATTTACTTTCATCTCAACTAGGCCTTAACCAGCGATTGTTTGAGCGCAGCGCCTCTGAGGTAAGTGGAGGTGAGCTTCAACGCATTGCATTGCTGCGCGCGCTGCTACTAAGGCCCAAGCTACTTATAGCTGACGAGCCAACATCTAGGCTCGACCCCATTACAAGTAAGGCAATTACTCACTTACTTGTCGATCAATGCAGAGAAGAAAATTGCACGGTGCTCTTTATCAGTCACGATAGAACACAGCTAGAAAAAGTCTGTGACCGCGTCATTGACCTTCGGACTCTCACAACATCAAAAGCCGTTATATAACGGCTTTTGGAAGACAAGATTCAGGGCACTTTCGTGTGTTTATACGCAAACCGTAGCCGCGAGTGAACTAAAAAGTCACGATATCATCATCAATAAGATGACCAACAGCCTGACTCTGTTCAGCATCGACAAAGGCGCTATCAATCGCGCCAAAGCGCGCCGTAGTAACCTTTCGATAATTCGGGTGTGTATAAATATAAGTTTGCTCTGACTGAAGCGCCTCTATCACGCGCTCAGCTAGCACAGAGGCATCGATTCCCGACTCTACTGCTTTAGTGGCTGCTTGGGCTCCGGCTTTAAGCTTCTCTTTATCAATGCGTTTTTCAGCGGCTACTGCGTATTTTTGCTGCCTATTTCTATACGACTCGTGAATGCGGGTCTTCACGAATGCTGGACACAATACAGAAGTATGGATTCCAAAAGGTTTCAGTTCTGGTACCCAGCTTTCCGTCATAGAGACAACCGCAGCCTTTGATGCGCAATAGGCCGCCGCATATGGCATGCCCATCATTCCTGCCATCGACGCCACGTTTAGCACCCAACCTCCTTCGCCGTGCTCTTTAATAGCTGGCACGCATGCTTGTGCGCCATAGAGTACACCCATAACGTTGACGTCCATTACCCAGCGCCAGGTCTCATGCTCCGAATCTTCAACTTTCCCCGGCGTACCGCCAACGCCAGCATTATTGATGACCATATGAACCTTGCCAAACTTCTCTTTGGCGTTAGCTACAATATCTTCCCACTGAGCGTAATCGGTAACATCAAAGGCGCAAGTCAATACATCGAAACCTTTCTCTCGTAAGTCGTTACCCGATTCGGTTAATGCAGCATTATCAATATCGCCCATGACGATATTCATACCCTGCCTAGCCAATTCCTCTGCCAGCGCTAACCCTATGCCGCCAGCGGCGCCAGAAATAATAGCGGTCTTACCCGTAAATTCGTTAGACATCTTACTCTCCTGTTATTGTTATTGCGCCGCGGGCCCTTTGGGAAAGCCATTTCAATGAGGAGTTTGCAATCGCCTATCTCACTCAACTAGCGCTTATCTAAACACCTAGATTAGGGGTAACAGGATGGAGAAAATACTTTATTTGGCTAATTTGAATAGCTTCATGAAATTAATAAGGCAGGTTAAAAGTAAGGGCAGGACAAACAAAAAAGGGCAGTGACTAACCTTGCCCTTTGCTTGAATAAATTATCTCTTACCCGTGGTTAGTTCGTTTACTTCGCCGGCATAACATAAACCTCGCGAACGCAGGCTGACTCTTCTGCGCTTAGGGCAAATAATACCGATTTTGCAATATCCGCTGGCTGAAGTTTATCTTCCTTAGGTTCATCAAAAAATGGCGTATTCACCATACCAGGGCAGATAGTGGTACAGCGGCCGCCCCACTCGCGCATTTCTTCGGCGAGGTTCTGACCGAAACCATAAGCAAACCACTTACTTGCCCCATATACAGAGCCTTTCAGGGCTATTCGACCGGCGACCGAAGACGTAATAATGAAGTGGCCTTGCGTATCGCGCAGGTACGGCAATCCGGCTTTTGCAGTATAAAGCAGTCCATTTACGTTTGCGCCCAGCATGCCATCCCAGTCATCTACGTCCCCCTTTTCAATGCCGGCGGTTTTCGCGCCGCGCCCTGCATTGGCGAAAATGCCGTCAATGCGACCGAAATGTTCGCTCACCTTTTTAAACGCCGTATCGACATCTTTAAAGTCGCTAACGTCAGCTTTTACAGCGAACGCAACATCATTGCCAAACTCTTCGACTAAGGCACGCAATTTGTCCTCACTTCTTGCTAAAAGGGCAACATTAAAACCGTTATTTACCAGTTGCTTTGCTGTTTCTTTGCCAATGCCGCTGGAAGCTCCCGTTATCGCGATAACCTTTTTATTTGTAGCTGCGGTGGACATACACTTCCTCCTTTTTACTGGGCAACCATTTCACTAATTTTGTTTACGAAAGCTGGAATATCATCTGGGTTTCTACTAGTGACTAGTTTTGAGTGGGTCACCACTTCTTCATCAACCCAGGTCGCACCAGCATTTTTGAGATCTGTTTGGATACTAGGAAATGATGTGAGTGTTGCACCTTTCGCTAACCCAGACTCCACCAGCAACCATGGCCCATGACAAATAGCACCTATTGCTTTAATACTTGCCGCGCTGTTTGCATTTTTGATGAAGGCAACAGCATCTTCATTGGTACGCAGCACATCGGGATTGATTTGACCGCCGGGTAGCACAAGGGCATCGTAATCTTCAGGGTTTACAGACGTAACTTGTTTATCAACGTTAATTTCTTTTCCCCAGTTGTCTTCGTCCCATGCTTTGATCGTCGACTGATCATCAATAGATAGCACATCAACGTCAGCACCTTGCTCAATAAACTTGTCTCTTGGTTGAATCAACTCACTTTGCTCAAAACCATTGGTTGCCAAAATAGCGATTTTTTTGCCTTTAAGGTTTTGGGTGTTGCTCATAATGTTCACTCCTTTTGAAAGACGAAATGTAAAGCTAGTAAAAACAGGGTCGCCGCACGACAGGAATAACTGTCCGCCTACCACCTTTAGCAAATCCCATCAGGTGAACGCGTTAGTTTGTGCATGGCATAACCTAGCTCTTACTATCTAGCTACGATGCTGTTGAAGGTGCAAATTACAAACCATCCAAACCAAGAAACGCAAGCCATTGATTCAATTACAATAAATAAAACACCAACAATTTCACCACCATTGATAGCCACGCACATATTCAGATTTTGTGAACGATTTACAGAGCTTGTTTCTCGCTTCTTTTTTTAAGGTGATGTAAGCCGACAGCGAAATTTTCATGTATCAAGCTTTAAGAGTTTTATTGTTTAGGCAAGGCATGAGGACACATGAGCAAGGAACGTTTTAACCACGCTAAATCTGCATTTGAGCTTTCTTTGAAAAGTTGGTGGAGTATTACAAAGCGCATTTTCACTAGCCTGCAAAAAGACAATATTCCTCTTATCTCCGCTGGCGTTGCCTTTTACTGCTTGCTGGCTATCTTCCCCTTACTAGGAGCAACCATTGCCTTGTATGGGCTTGTTGTATCACCCGACGAACTACAAAGTCATATGGCATTGCTGGTAAATGTAGTACCAAATGACAGTCGTTACATCATTGAAGAGCAACTTAAAAATTTAACCGAGAAGTCGGATACTGCATTAGGCTGGAGTTTTTTATTTACTCTGCTCTTATCACTGTGGAGCAGCAGCAAAGGCGCTAACGCTCTGATAAAGGCATGCAACATTACCTATAGCGAGGCGGAAGGAAGAGGCTTTTTTAAAGGTATCCTGGCACGCATCACCTGCACCATATTTATGATCCTTACTGTAATTGTGTCCCTTGCCTGCATCACTATTTTACCCGAAGCATTAAACTGGATGACGTCAAATGCCCTTAGTACCGAGCAAGCCATGTGGGTGACTTGGCCGGTGATGCTGGCCCTATTTAATATTGCGCTTTCAGCCCTATATCGATATGCGCCACACCGACGAGAAGCTCAGTGGCGCTGGGTGACGCCGGGTTCAGTTTTTGCCACGTTATTATGGGTAGTAGCCTCATATGGCTTTTCGATATACCTCAATGAATTTGGAAGTTACAACAAAACCTACGGCTCCGTTGGGGGAATTATTATCTTGCTCATGTGGTTGTATTTAACCGCGTATATCATTCTAATTGGTGCAGAGGTGAACTCGTCGATAGAGCTCCAAACTACTGCAGACAGTACGGTGGGTGAAGACAGACCCATGGGCGAAAGAAATGCATTTGTGGCAGATCATACACCGGATGATTTAAGGCACTAATGCTTAAACTATCTGAGGCGCATGCACTATCTAGCAGCGCCTTCCTCACCATCAATTTTTAGCATCTTTACGAGCATTTCTTTTCATTTTACCTATGTCAGAATTTGCCTCATATTCGCGCCGCGAAATTATCTTCTCTTTCCTCTGATGTAAGGCATTACCTTGGACAACACCTTAATTCCGCCCGCCAAATTGCGAATCTCTGTTCCTGTTATTGCGCTGGGTATGTACGCAGTTGCGTCTGGCTATTTGATGAGTCTGATCCCACTAATGCTCAGCCATTACAACCTAGACACGGCTATCGCTAGTTGGCTTGCCAGTAGCTTTTACGCAGGATTACTTGTAGGTGCCCTTAGCATTGAACCGCTGGTCACCCGCATTGGGTACAAGCACGGTTTTGCACTGTGTTTAGGCATCCTTGTACTTACTATCGCAGTAATGCCTTTGTTTGCTCACACCGCGGTTTGGCTTGTGGCTCGGTTAGTGGCTGGCGTTGCTGTAGCGGGTGTATTTGTTATCGTAGAGTCGTGGCTTTTACACGGCGACGAAGCCGATAGAGCCAAACGTTTAGGCTTATACATGGGCGCACTTTACGGGGGAAGCTCTTTAGGTCAGTTAGGTATTGGCGTTATTGGCGTAGGCGGCATGCTTCCTTTTGCTGCCATTTTCACCATGTTGATTTTAGCCATTGGCGTACTTTTGTTTGCAAAGAGCGAGCAGCCTGAAGCTTCCCACAGTACGCCACTGTCGCTAAAGCAAATATCGAAACTAAATCATGCCGCAATTATTGGTTGCATAGTGTCAGGCTTAACCCTAGGTGCCATTTACGGCTTAATGCCTCTTGAACTATTAAACCGGGGCATTGCTCATGACGATTTGGGTAGCTTAATGGCCTTAATTATTTTAGGCGCTATGGCAGTTCAACCTTTAATTCCTGCGCTATCCAAGTACTTAGGCCGCACGTTACTCATGGCACTATTTTGTTTACTGGGTGTCGCCGCCATAACATTAACCGCAGCGGTTAGCGGTATATACGCCTTGGGAGCAGGTCTGTTTCTATTAGGGATGGCAATATTTGCCCTATACCCAGTGGCAATAAATCTGGCCTGCGACAAGCTCGATGCTAGCTTCATTGTATGCGCCACACAGGTCATGCTTTTCAGCTACAGCGTGGGTTCAGTAGTAGGCCCACTTATTGCCGATAACTTTTTAGTAGGCCCTCAAGGGTTGATGGGTTACTTATTTGCGTGCTTACTTGCTACCAGTATTTATATGCTGATAGCCAGTGTTAAAACCAAAGGGCGCGCCATGGCAGGCGAGTAACACACTCGCCTTGTCCATCTTACTGCCCCTATTGTGGGGCAGATTCAAAATACGACACCTTATCGCTTCCTTTTCGCGACACTTTCAGCCGCTTTTTACCGCTTACTGTTTCAAGAGAAAGTCGGTTTGGATAACCTTCCACACCAAATTCTCCGTCACCAAGGTAAACAAGCTCCCCACTTTCGATATGACTCCACAGCAACAGTCTTCCTTGGTAGAAAAGCTGGTTATTCTGCTTGCTGATTTCGATGGTTTCTCCAAAGCCTGCAAGATATTTACCTTCAAAGTCATTTAACAGTTTAAGGGGAACCTGTTGCTTTACCACGGGCAAGCTTTTCTTCCAGTCGAGCTTTTCCGCAACCGTTGCAATAACTGTTTCAATAACCGGAATTCGAGCAGGGTTGCTGCCGTTACCGAATATAGCGATACCTCTACCATCGCGCATTGTGCCCATGATTTGCCCTCCTGTTCCTGTGTTTGAACCACCATGAGAGAACCACTCTAGGTTGCCTTTAGCCTCAAGACGCATCCAGCCTAGTCCCCAACCACCTACAACATCAAGGGTTTCAATTTGAGTAGTATTACGCGCCACTGCTTGCGAGATTACCTTTGTATCATCGCCATTTAGTGCTCTTTGCATTTCGATAATCAATGTTGCCATATCAAGAGCATTACTCCACATTCCCGAAGGCGCGATTTGCGGGCAAATTGGATATCCAGATTGGATCACGCTCAAATCGTCTTGATGAACGCTTGCCACATTTTGCAAAAATAGCGGGCTGTCAGGTTGATACATAGTGGTGTTAACCATGTTAAGCGGCTTAAATAGCATTTCTTCTGCTAATTCAGGCAATGTCTTTCCAGTTAGATCTTCCAGCGCAATTTGCACAATAACGTAGCCACCGCCGCTATACGACCAACTTTCACCAGGCTTAAATGCTAAGCTGATAGGCGAGTCATAACGAGGTACGTTTACTCCGTTTAGGCTATCGATAGCCGTTGGCACAGCGTCTCCTTTATAAAAGTCAGCAAACCCACTTTGTGTGGTGCCCGCAGTGTGGCTGAGCAACCGACGAAAAGTAATTTCCTCAGGGTTGGGAAACTGCTCTTTTTGCAGTGTCCAACGGGTGAGATACTTAGCTACAGAGTCGTCTAAACTAAGCTTGCCTTGCTCTTCGAGCATAGCCGCTAGTAGCGCGGTAACCGGCTTGGAAATAGAAGCGGTAGAAAAGGCCGTTGACTGGTTAATGGCATCACCTGAACCGAACACCTTTTCCCCAGCTGTGGCGGAATAGACAACATTGAAGTCGTCGATTACCGCGACGCTTACGCCACTTAATTTGTATTCTTTTAAGAGCTCGTTGAGTTCTGCTTGAGACAACAGTTGGTTGTCATTTGCGTGGGCTATTTCAAGTGGCGCATACCACAAAAGTAAAAGGATAAAGGCTACTAGTTTATTAATGGGTGTCATACATTACTCTCCGTATAAATTTCAGCCAAATGTAGCGTCAATTATTCGGTTTACGGCAACCTATTTCCTGAACTGCATCAGGCATTCCCCAAGTGCATTACTTCGACTTCATTAACAGTTAAAAACTGTGTACTGTGTTAACAATAACAACAAACAACACGCCCTAACTTCCCGTGCAAAAACTCAATTGGTTCTACTTAATGCTTATGACAATGCTCATTTGGGGCGTTGTACTTTTGCACGAACAGCCCACCCATTCACCGACATTTCCTTCTCAGGTCAGCATCCTCTATTCTGGGCAAGAGGAAGTACCAGCGGAGAACGACCCTCGATGGCGGGCTCATTCCCAGTCGGATATCGAACTGTCTAATGAAGTAAGGTGGCTCAAGTTCACACTTGCGTTCAACGCAACATCAAATGGGTCACAAGGTGTGCAACAAACCGAGAGTGCGCCTAAAGGCTTGTTTGTTTCTATACTTGGCGCGTTTTCTGTTTATTTGAACGGCTATCACATTGGTGATAACGGCATGCCTGCAACAGCCGAGAGCAAAGAATTGCCAGGTGAAATAGACAGTATATTCATTCTACCTTCACAGCACCTGAATACTGGTGATAACACGGTGATGGTAAGGCTGAGCAGCGAGTTTCGTCCAGATACCGCGCAAAGTAGTGGATTTTGGGTATTTGCAGACGACTTCGAAACTCTTGCCGCCATTAATGAGTGGCGTATCCGATTGCCCTTAATGATGCTAAGTGGCTTGGTTCTTGTCGCCATGTATTCATTTGTGGTGTACTTTTCATCGCTCAAAGAGCCTGCATACCTTTGGTTTAGCTGCCTATGCACCATGTTAACTCTATTAATCTTGGCCGAGTCATGGCGAGGGCTATTCGGTTACAGCTACCAGTGGCACATCCTTAGAATGGAAATCGTCCTTGGATTAACCCTTGTTATCAGCCTGGTGCTACCGCTCTTTTTCCTGTCTTTCTTCCGCTATTCAAAAACATGGTTTATCAGTACCTTGTTTGTGTTGGTTATGGCTAGTTGTGGGTTACTGTTATATTTCGATGGTTACGATTACCGCAGCTTTTTGTTGTTCAGTGTGTCTTTGCTCATTAGCTTTATTATTGGTGTGGCCAGTATTTATAAACGGAAGAAGTACGCGTGGTTAATGACCATGGGAATAGTAGTATTTGTTTCACCGGTTCTCATAAATCGGTTTTCGTTTATGGACCAATATTTCTTTGTTTCGTTTAGTGGCTTAGCGCTTTTATTACTACTCGTGCTAAGCCAAACCCATGCTGAGAGACAGCGTGCACTTACGCAGTCAACGCTTACCACCCAGCGTCTGCAGCTTGAGCTTATAAAGAAACAGCTACAGCCTCACTTTATTCTCAATACCCTAACCGCAATTGAAGAGTGGATTGAAATCGCCCCTAAAGAAGCCATTGGGTTTATTCAGGCATTAGCATCGGAGTTTCGCCAAATGGCCAGCTTAAGCGATAGAGCCTTAATTGCTTTACAGCAGGAAGTCGCCCTTTGTGAAAGTCACCTTAAAATTATGGGGTACCGCTTCGACGCCCACTTTTCACTGCAAAAGCCGGAGATGTCAGAAAACAAAGGGCAGCAGCTTATTCCTCCCGGAGTATTACTCACCCTCATAGAAAATGCGTTTAGCCACAACAGATACGGCTCGGGAGAGTATCTATTTAGTCTCAGCTTTTCTGAACAACAAGAGGATGAAGCACAGGGTGTGTCCGTAGAGAATGCCAAGCATGATAAGAATAAAAGACATTCAACTACCTTGCTGTTTAAAGCTCAGCTTACTCAACACTATTCTTACCAGACATCAGCATTAGAGAATAAAGAAGGAACCGGTGTTGGCACCAAGTATATTAAAGCCCGGCTCACAGAAGCGTTTGGTAATAACTGGAAGCTAGTGGAATTTATTGAAGATAAGTATTGGGTAACTAAGCTCACATTTCCAACAACGTTCGTTTCGGGTGAGCAAAGTAACGCGCGCGCCGAGCAGACCGAACAAATCACCTTACAAACGCTATGATGAATATTACCCTAGTAGAAGATGAACCCATGGTCGCCAAACGACTTGCTCGTTTTATCGACCAGTGTACCGACGATAATACCACTATTCATCGCTTTTCCAACCTCGATGATGCAGAAGAACATTTGTCTAACCGCGACACAGACTTGCTTTTTCTAGATTTGAATTTGCATGGAAAAGACGGTTTTTCATTAATTCATCAACAGCTTGCCGCCCCTTATCACACCGTGGTGGTGTCAGCGAATACCGACAGGGCTTTAGAAGCGTTTGAGCTTGGCGTACTCGATTTTATTGGTAAGCCATTTACTCAAGAAAGAATAAGTAAAGCGATAGAACGCTTTTCTCTGCATCAATTTAAGGGCCAATGTCAGCGGTTGTCATATCGCAAAAACAATGTGCTCTGCTTTCTTCAAGTTGATGACATTCAATTCATTCAAGCCGCTGGGCACTACAGTGAAATAACCACTAAAGACAATCAAACCATATTGCATGACAAGCATTTAGACAGGTTAATGCAAATTCTACCTCAAGGATTTATGCGAGTTCATCGCTCTTATGCGATACCTCTTGATGAAGTTAAGCATATTGAACAACACTCAGGTGCGAAGTACATAGCACACCTGCACTCGGGCGCGAGTGTTCCAGTAGGAAGAACTAAATTCAGTACGCTGGTTGATGCTCTGGGCAGCTAAGACTTCTAAGCTGTGCGTAAACGTTGAATATCTTTTTGAGGCGGCATGCCAAACAATCTGCTGTATTCTCGGCTAAATTGAGATGCACTTTCATAGCCAACCAATGAGCTTGCTTGTGTTGCGTCCAAACCGTTCATCAGCATTTGATCCCTTGCTTCTTGTAATCTTAGTGTCTTTTGATATTGCAGAGGGCTAGTACCAGTAAGTGCTCGAAAGCGCTGCCTGAAAGTAGAAGCACTCATGTGGGCTTGGTCCGCCAATGCGTCCATTCCCACTGACTGAGTAAAATTCTGTTTTAACCACGTCACCACTTTTAAAATATGTGCGTTTGGCGCGCCTGACGACACAAGGTGGCGAAGGTGCAATCCGTGTGGTCCATCAAGTAAACGAATAACAATTTCTTTTTCAACCAATGGGTAAAGGCTATCCAAAAACTTTCCCTGGGCACACATTTTAATAAGGCGACCTAAAGCGTCGTACAAGCCTTCATCCACATCTTGTGTCGATATTGGTTGATAACGAATATCTCTTGGCGGTTTTGACAGATTAAGCTCGGCGCAAACTTGCAGAATGAGGGTATAGTCCAACTTCAGAACCAGCGCTACAAAAGGGTTGTGCCTCGTCGCTTCTGACACATGAGAAATTACCGGCAAATCAAAGGTAGTTAGCATAGATTGGCCAGCAGTTGACTCATGGAGCTGGTCTTCATAAGAAAGGAGCTTTGCCCCTTGCAAAACGACCGCTAGGCTAAGCGTATAAATACAGTGTAAAGGCTCTGTCGGCGCATTTCTTACGTGAAGGGTAAGGCCTGAAATCGGCGTTTCGTGGTCTCCCTCTTTTCGACTGTATTCCAGCACCATTTCACTTAACGCTTTTTTCGCATCACTGATTGGAAAAAACACCGTTCGATCTCCCACAAGCATTACTTCGAAAAGAAAAGGATTAAACAATAATTACGCCCTTCGGCTGTATGCCTTGGGCGCAAGTTGTCATCACTTATTCTTAGTTACTAACCTACATGTTCTTTGAAGAAAGGTACAATTTGCGCCATGGCCAGTCCAACAGGTTCACTTTTATCATAAAGGTCGTAATGGGACCAATCTTCTAATTCAACCAATTGGCGATCTTTAGATGCCACTGCGCGCCCGTAAATTTCCATGCCGTCACGGTAGGCACCAAATGCCCCAACCTTCTGACCAATAACTGCCATTACGGGTTGCGTCATAAGGGTCTCTACAAAAGAAAATGCGTCCCACGCCAGTGTCTTTTGCGCATGTGAAAACAACATTCTTGTAGCACCACCCGGCTGTTGGCCTCGCGGGGTTTTGTAGTATTCAGTTGCTTCATAAACATCGCGTTCCGTCATTCCATTGTCTCTGGCTTCAGCAAGACTTGTAGGGAGCAGTTCATTTACTAGTCGCTCACCACCTCGGGCTTCTGCCGTTCGCTGTGCAGCCATTCCTTCTAATGCACCAATGGGGTTATACATGCTAAAGCCTTCTCGAAAGAGTCGACCAATGTTGACAGGCGTGATCCCCACTACGGCTTTGATTCGCTTTTCAGTTAAAGCAGCATTAAAAACATAGCCACCACCACCGCATACACCGATGCCTGCAATTTTTTCCGCGTCAACGTAAGGCAAGGTAACCGCATAATCAATGACTCGACTCACATCCTCTACCCGTTGGGTGGGATCTTCCACAAAGCGAGGTTCACCTCCAGACTCCCCTTGAAAACTTGCGTCAAACGCAATGACCACATAGCCTGCTTCTGCAAGTGCCTTCCCATAGGTAGCGCTTGATGTCTGCTCTTTACAACTACCAAATGGATGTACACTAATGACTGTCGGGTATTGTTTAGCCTCGTCAAAATCGGGTGGAGTTAGAATAAGGGCTGAAATATCCCATGCCATGTCTGAGTTTCTAAAACTGACCTTTTTCATTTTATGCTCCTTGTCTCAAGCATTGTTTGCGCCGTCATCGCAAATGCAATGTCGGTAACAGAAGTTGTTTAGGAATAACTGCTTATAGCGTGCGATTAAAGAAGGTTTCTAACGCACTCATTGCGTTTGTAATTTCTGCTTCGCCGTCGTACAAATCCATGTGGTTTGCGCCATCAATGACATGCATGGTTTTATCCGATGTTGCAGCACGCGCCATCAAGTCGTCACTCATCCATTTGCTTCCTGCATTGCTTCCAACCACCGTCAACAAAGGCTGGGTAAGGAAAGCTTCTGCCTTAAAAAAGGCGTCATAACTAATTAGCTGCGTTAAACTTCTCGCAGTACCAAATCCTGGCGCTGTGCAATATGCTGCGCGATCGGTATGGTAGTATTCCCACGCTTGGCGAAGTTCTTCATTCGGGGCATCTTCTTCTTTTAAAGGCGCCATTGGCATAGTCGCGATATCGTTACCGCTGGCATCAGAGGTTCTAGACGCAGAGCCCGCTTCTAAGTAAGGTAATGCCTCACTGTCTTTTACATTATTGTCCCAACCATTTCGGAACATTTGGCCAATGTTGACCATGCTTACTGTGCCCACCGCTTTTATACGTCTATCGTTGATGGCAGCGTTTGCGGTATAGCCAGCGCCCGCACAAATACCCATTGCGCCAATACGTTCATTGTCGACGTAATCTAGGGTTGTCAGGTAATCAATCGCTGCACTTACATCCTCAGTTCTAACATGAGGGTTTTCCAGTTGGCGTGGTTCACCACCACTCTCGCCCTGATACGATGCGTCATAAGCAAGAGCGATATAGCCTTTTTCTGCTAGTTTTTTTGCGTAGGTTCCAGCAGTTTGCTCTTTAACGCCACCGCCAGGATGTGAAACCACAATGGCTGGGTAAGTTTTAGTTGAATCAAAATTCTCTGGAAAATTTATCAGACCAGACATAGTAATGTTTAAGCCGTTGGTATTTGGAAAGGATACTTTGTTCATAATGTCTACTCGTCGTTAGGTGAAAATGATGTTCTTACCTGCTTAACGATTACCTCGTCAAACCATGAATTAAGTATAGGTGTTGGGAGATAGCGAACCTTGCCTAAAACGACGCATTAGTTGCCTGAACCGGTTACTTTGGAATTTAGCAATACAAGGCTTGTTACCTTCCACCTTAAAAAACGCAGCCAATTCAACGAATAGCCTGATTAAATTAACAACGACACAATTCATCACAAACTTGCCCCATTGTTTCGCCCATGAACGCCCTATTTGTTTTTTTAAATAGAAGTTACCGTTCGTTAACTCAGTACCACTACCATGCTATTTTCCAAAACCCCCAAACGGGATTATTTAATGCCTGCCAATACTCACAAACCTTGGTTTAGGGAACGGCAACATGCAGCCAAGCCGCGTAATCACAGGTTGCTTATCCTTACTTCCTTCCTGTGCTTTTTGCTTGGTGTAGTAGTTAGCCCGCTAAGTCGCGCTGAGTCTGGCGAATTGATGCTGCAAAGCGTGGACGGTGAGTTTTCCCCCGCTCTATTGCATTCAACTGACGTGGATTTACAGGTGAATGGCATGATTGCGCACGTTACCTATTCTCAAAAATTCACTAACACCAGTAATGAATGGAAGCATGCCGTTTACACCTTTCCGCTTAATGAAAACGCGGCGATTAACAGTATGGAAATGCGTATAGGAGACAGAATAATCCGGGGTCAAATTAAGCCGAAGGCAGAAGCGAAAGAAGCATTTGAAGCGGCCAAAAAAGCGGGAAAGAAAGCCAGTTTAACAGAGCAACAACGCCCAAATTTATTCACCCAGCAGGTCGCGAATATAGCGCCAGGTGAGGAAATAATGGTGACACTTCAGTATGTCCAACAGGTAGACTACCGCGATGGAAAATTTACTTTTCACTTGCCTACTACGCTCACTCCTCGCTATTCGCCCGGCATTCCGCTAAATCAGTTTAACGAGAATATAGAGGCTGAAATATCAGGTACAGGTTGGGGAGAACCCACAGATCAGGTACCCGATGCCAGAGCTATCACGCCTTATATGAGAGAAGGCAATGAAGGCCCGCAACTTACGTTCAACGCAACACTAAATACTGGTTTAACGCTTAATAGCGTCACTAGCAGAAATCACCGTGTGAATTGGTCAGAATCGACAGGTAATTATCTTGTCACCTTTAATCAAAGCAATATCAAAATGGACCGAGACATTTGGCTAGAGTGGCAGCCTACGCCCTCTAGTGCACCACAAGCAGCTATTTTCACTGAATCGAAAGGTCAGCATGACTACGCCCTTGTTATGCTAATGCCGCCACAAGTGAAGAGCCAAGATTTACAGGATTTTGATCGCGATATCACCTTCGTTATCGACACGTCAGGCTCTATGGGAGGTCGCCCGATTGTCGACGCAAAAGAGAGTTTACAATTAGCGATAGACCGCTTGAGTGAGAAAGACCGATTTAACGTTGTTGCATTTAACAATGATACCACGCGTTTGTTTGAAACCTCCGTAGAGGGAACAACACGAAACAAGCAATATGCGAGGGACTTTGTAAAGCACCTCAATGCAGGGGGCGGCACTGAAATGGCGCCAGCCCTTAATGCCGCACTTAAACGCGCGACAGCTGAAAACTATATAAAACAAGTTGTCTTTATCACCGATGGGGCGGTGGGCAATGAAGCTGCTTTGTTCTCGCAAATAAAGAACGAACTCGGTGATGCGCGCCTTTTTACAGTAGGCATAGGCAGCGCGCCTAATAGTTATTTTATGACCCGAGCCGCTCAGTTTGGTCGCGGAAGCTATGTATTTGTTAGCAATACGGCAGATATTAAACAGCAAATGGATAGCTTGCTTTATAAATTAGAAAGCCCTGTGTTGAGTGATTTAAGCCTCACTCTACCAGCTGGCTATGCACAGTCAGCAGAGATTTACCCTTCTAAAATCCCTGATTTATACGCGGGAGTACCTTTGCTTTTGAATGTGAAACTGCCTCATAACGCCGGTATAAGCGGAAAAATAACCCTTCAAGGCACACTAGTAGACAAGCAGGGCACTACTCGCGAGTGGATCCGTTCGGTAGCTATATCGCCAACTTCGACAGGTTCTACTCAACACCTTGGCGTAGCGACTGCTTGGGCAAGAAAGAAAGTGGCGGCGTTAATGGATGAAAAAGCATTAGGGCGAAATGTAGATGAAGTAAAACAAGACATACTTGCTGTAGCCCTGCCCCATAATCTTATAACAGAGTTCACCAGCTTCGTTGCTATTGAAGAAAAAATAGCAAATACACAGCGCATACCGTCTTCCACCGAAAACGTAAGAAACTTAATGCCACAGGGAACGCAATTCAGACAAATCAGTTACCCCCAAACCGCAGCGGGTGTATCTGAACATGTCGTATTAGGCATGATTACCATGCTTTTATTGTCGCTTTTTCACAGCGTCGCCTTCTTGCGAAACAAGGGGGGGCGAGGTTAGCACCTTAAGCTCATTTCTTTATTTTTTGACTTAATATGGCTTGGACAAACAATGATTAAATACTCTTTTACCATCATCTTAGTCTTGATCGCTACAGCCAGCTTTGGCAAAGCTGGCTGGATATTACTGAAAGCTGAGCTGGCGCAATATTTAATTCAATCTTCGTGGGAAGAAACGCTAACCACTGGCACTAACCAGAAGCCTTGGCGTTGGTCTGATACTTGGCCAGTGGGCAAGCTGGTTCATGCAAAAAGCGAGACGCAGCTGTATGTACTAGAAGGCGCACAGGGAAACGCCCTTGCATTTGGCCCTGGACACCACACCGACTCGCCCCCACTCGGACAGGGTGGTAGTGTGATTGGCGGGCATAGAGATACTCACTTCACGTTCTTAAAGAAGGTGAGAGCCAGAGATATTATGCAATTACAGTTGCCGAACTCACAATGGGTAACCTATCGGGTTGTATCGAAGACGATAGTCGATGCTGCCTCGGCAATGAAAGTAGATGTAAATGGGCAGCAGCTCTATTTAGTTACCTGCTACCCATTTAATGCGGTATCAACACAAAGTAATTTACGCCTTGTTGTTGAGCTGGTCGAAACTGAAACCCAGCGAACCTAAATAGGTTCGCCCACAATTAATTAGCCGCTTGTTTCGGCGAAAATACGCTGTACAAGGCAGGTAACACAAAGAGCGTTAAAAGCGTTGCAGTAACCAGCCCACCCACGATAACACTTGCGAGCGGCCGCTGAATTTCGGCGCCGACACCGTTTGACATCAACATGGGTACCAACCCTAGTGCAGACGTTACCGCCGTCATCAGAACTGGCCTTAGCCTGGATGTAGCACCAGTGAAAACAGCGCTTTCAACAGTCATCCCCCTTTTCATCCGTTGGTTGATACTTTCCACCATCACTACGCCATTTAGAACGGCAACACCAAATAGTGTTATGAAGCCGACTGAACTTGGTACTGACAGATATTGGCCGGATAAGTACAAAGAGAACACGCCTCCGATGATGGCAAGTGGCACATTAATCAGTATGAGCATCGCTTGACCCAGGGAATTAAACGCGAGGTAAAGCAATACCGCAATCAATACCAAAGAAAGCGGCACGATGAGCGACAATTTTTTCTGAGCACGCTGTTGACTCTCAAACTGCCCGCCTATTTGAACCGTGTACCCCGCGGGCAAATCCACCCTTGAAGATATGACGCTTTGTATTTCTTGAACCACGCTGCCCATATCTCTTCCTTGGACGTTCGCTTGCACCACTACGCGACGCTGAACGTCATCTCGGCGTATTTGCGGAGGCCCGGATTCATAAGATACCGATGCCACATCGCCAATACGTAGCCAGGCACCACTGGGCGATTGAAGTCGAATATCTGCTATGGTGTCGCTGCTTTTTCGTGCGCTTTCTTTTAACCTAACGTAAATATCGTAGCGTTCATTTCCGTTAATGATTTGACCTGCGGCTACACCTCCTACCCCGTCTTGTACCACTTCCATTATGTCACTCACCGATAAGCCATAGCGTGACAACGCTTGTCTGTCAGGAGCAATAACCAGCTGAGCTTCCCCCACAATTTGCTCCATCGCCACGTCTCTTGTTCCTTTTACGTTTTGAATAACGCTCTCTATTTCTCGTCCCTTAGCACTTAGAACAGCCAAGTCTGGCCCAAATAATTTAACGGCTAGCTGTGCTTTCACACCGGAAAGCAGTTCGTCTACACGGGTGGCAATAGGCTGAGAAAAGTTAAGTAGAAGGCCGGGGAACTGCGACAATTCAGCCTGCATTTTTTGCTGTAGCTCATCACGATTTCTCGCGCTTTCCCACTTTGATACAGGTTTCAACCCGATGTAAATTTCGATGTTGTTGACCGGTTCTGGGTCGCCGCCTATTTCAGCGCGGCCTATACGACTTAGCGCATAAGTTACTTCGGGAAACGCCAACAGCTTTTCTTCTAACGCTGAGGCTACCGCTAATGAAGTCTCTAGGCTTGAAGACGGTGCCAAAGTAACACGCAAGTTTATTGTTCCTTCTTCTAGCTCAGGAACAAACTCGGTGCCAATTTTTGGCACAAGGGCAACAGCAGAAACCAGAAGCAGACCAACCACTAACATTAGCCACTTGGTATGCAGCAACGTAAAAGAAAGTGCCCGTTGATAAGCGCGCTCAACAGGTATCAACATAGCGCTCGGCTTCACATTCCTAGTTCGTTTGAATAGAAATGTGGCTAAGGCAGGAACGAAGAACAGCGCAACGACAGTGGCACAAAGTACAGCAAGCATAATACTGATAGCCATAGGCTGAAAAAGCTTGGCTTCTACTCCCTCAAAACTAAACAAAGGAGCAAAGACCACTAGAATTATCGATGCAGCAAAAAAGATAGGTCTGGCGACTTCCTTCCCCGCTAGTTTTACAGATGGTTTGAAAGATTGGGGATCTTCATGCGAGCTCGAAGTGTTGGCATTTAATCGCTTAAAGATGTTTTCAACCATCACAACGGAACCGTCTACTAACATACCAATAGCCACCGCTATTCCGCCAAGCGACATCAAATTTGCAGACAGCCCCATGAAAGCCATGATGGCCAACGCCATTACTATGGCGATCGGAATGGTGATGAGCACAAGAAACGTTGCGCCCACGTTCATTAAAAATAGAGCGAGAACGATGGTGATAAAAACGAAGGCGATGGTTAATGCCTTAACTACGGTAGAAATTGCTTTTTCAATCAGGTTTGCCTGGTCATAAAAAGGCGTGAAACGTACCCCTTCGGGTAACGCTTGATTAATAAGCGCAACTCTTGAATTTATACCATCAATGGTAGCTTTGGTGTTAGCCCCCATCCGTTTTAATACTATGCCTGTTACCACTTCACCAAACTGTTCTACCTTGCCATCAGATGCCCTTTGAGACAGAGTGACCGCGCCCTGTCGTATTTCAGGCCCTGTTTTAACATCAGCAAGATCAGACACAGTTACCACCACGCCATCTACCGTTTTTACCGGCACCTGCTCAATATCGTGAATTCCCTGCTCACCACTTGCCAACCACCCCGTTCCACGCACAACAAGTTGTTCTTGCCCCCGTTCAAGATACCACCCGCCAACATTAGTGTTATTGCGTTGCAACGCTGTAACAAGGTCCTGTTGAGATAACCCATAAGCAAGTAACTTTGACGGGTCTACGTTCACTTGGTACTGGCGAACTTCCCCACCAAACGACAGCACATCTGTCACGCCATCTACGGGCATTAGTAGCAGCTTTACTACCCAGTCGTTAAGGCTTCTCAGCGCCATTGCATCATATTTCGCACCGTCATCTGAAATGAGGGAGTATTGATAAATTTGACCTAGCCCAGACGTATTTGGCCCCATTTCTGGCGTTCCTACGTTTTCAGGAATGAAGGATTTTGCTGTTTGCAAGCGCTCGAAAACAAGCTGACGGGCAAAGTAAATATCGGTCCCCTCTTTAAACACAACGGTAACCGCTGAGAGCCCAGTTTTAGAGATGGAGCGCACTTCTTCAACATCTGGCAACGCATACATTACAGCTTCAATTGGGTAGGTAATAAGTTGCTCAATCTCTTCTGCGGCAAGCCCCGGAGCTTCGGTATTCACGCTTACCTGAACATTGGTTACATCAGGGAAAGCGTCCAAATTCAGCGACGGCAAAAGCATCGCCGAACCCGCAATTATGCCTAACAGCAGCCCAACCACTAAAATACTATTGTCTACCGACCAATCTATTATTCGATTAAACATAATTGGCCTCCTAATGGTTGTGCGGATCAAATCCGCTTTTCGCTAGTTCAGAGGCGACAAAGAATGCACCGTGGGTAACAATCCGCGTTCCAGTTTCTACGCCCTCTATACGTCGATATTCGCCTAGCGCTTCCCCTCGCTGAACCTCAACAGGGGTAAATGCCCCCGACGCTTCGTTTTCAACATAGATAACCCAGTCTCCGTCGTTACTTCTCACCATTGCGGTTTCAGGTACTGCCATTACAGGAGATGGAGTGGACACACTAAACAGTACGTCGACGAACATACCGGCATGAAGGCTATGGGTGGTATTGCGTATAGCTAAGCGGACAGTGCGAGTGCGGGTAAGTGGGTCGATAATGTGCGACTGTTGAATAACCTGCGCGGTAAAATGCTCACCGTTAAATATGACTTGCGCCGTATCGCCTACCTTAACAGGAAATGTGCTAGTGGCTGGCAAGCTGGCCTCTATCCAAATGTCGCTCTCGTCTGCCAGCAACATGACTGTTTCCCCAGCTAACACCCTTTGCCCTTGCATGAAGTTGTCTTGCAACACCACGCCATCGCGCACGGCGACAAGCTCATACTGACCAAAAGCGTCAACGTCTAAAGCAGTGATGCTTGAAATTGCGTTAGGAGTAAGTCCAAATGCAATTAGCTCACCGTAGCTCGCTTTGTAACGATTCTCAGCTTCAACTAACGCGCTTTCGCTTATAGTGTTTTTGTCTAGCTTTTTTGCCCGACTGTAATTGGATGAAGCAATAAGAAATTCGGCTTGAGACTGGGCAATGGTTTCGCTGAACAAGGTGACAAGCACCTGCCCTTTTTCCACTTCATCCCCAAGCGCCGCGTGTCGACTAATCACTACCGAATCAGTCCGAGGAGACACCAATGAGCTTGAGTATCCATTTACTTTTACTTCACCCGGCGCGTAAACGCGTTGGTTATAAATACGAGGTTCTATTACGGAGGTTTGAACGCCTGCAAGTTGCCTTTGCTGCTCAGTAAGGACTACCTCCTCAGGCTGGTGATTCACCTCAGATTGATGACTTACCTCAGGCTTATGATTTTCCTCAGGCTCGTGCGCTTTCTCGTGCTGATGCGAGCCACTTTCATGTGCTAGGAAGTACTGAATAGGTGCATCAATGTTCTTGTCGTTTTCTATAGCTGTAGTTGCGCGGCTGACAGGCACGCACAATAATGTCGTCAGGACTGCGCCTACGACTGTTTTAGAGTTCTTCATAATGATCTCAACGTTTGTTTTAACTAAATTTTTTTCCACGGCGCCAAAGGGCCAATTAGTTCAAACGTTAAGCAATGGGAGGGCGGTAAATGAAACCACTTATTCGAAAGGGAGAAGCCCCTTCTTTGAGAATTTTTCCCGAGTTAACAAACAATGTTTGGAGAAAAAGCTTTTACTAAAACCCAAGAAAAGTGACTGCCGCTGCAATGCCCACAGTGATGGCAGTCGTTTATATTGTGATCATCATCACCGGCGTCTGTGACTTGATCTTCAATAACACTTTTCGTGTCAGAGGCATGATCGTGAACCGTCTCAAGATGCTGTGCATCGACTTGGTGAGCGTATAACAAAGCTGACACTGCATTAAACGATTGCAACACAATCGCTAGTATTAGCAGTATTTTGACAGCAAAGTTTCGGTTCACAATCTATATCTCTTAAGGGAGTCGTCAGTAAATTATCAAAAATACACGACCAATGCGAACAACCTATCGCGTTTAACCTGTTTTCTAGCGAGTAACAGATTCTATGCGCAGCGAAGAAAACGTGCTATTCCAGACCTGCTCGCCTATTATGACATTTTCAAAGCTAATATCGTCGGCATTTTCTAGGATAAGAATTTCTTCTGCTTTCTTGATCGTAATGTCTTTGAATTTAACGTTATGCACAGGGGCTGCGTCTGGAGCGTGAATTTCTAAAACCGTTCCTACATTTTCTACCGTTAAATCTTCAATAATAATGTCGGTATAGGTAGCTGGAAAATTACCATGTAAATTACTGGGGTAGTTTAGCTGGAACCAGAATAAGTGCTTAAACGAAGCCACTTCACTGCCTCTAATTCGAACCATTTCGACGCGCCCGCCTCTGTCTAAGTTACTCTTAAAGCGATATGCTGAGTCGCCTTCATGCAAGATGTTGTTCTCAAAAAATACGCGCTTGATACCGCCAGACATTTCCGAACCAAGACCAATGCCGTCTTCCCCGCCTAAATCATTGTTTCGTGCAACAATGTCTGTGCTAGGTATACCTATATTTCGACCGTCTGCGTCTCTGCCAGACTTAATAACGATACCGTCATCACCGGTTCTAAAGTGATTATCTTCAGCAAGCACAAACTGGCTCGACTCTATGTCTAACCCGTCGTTATTGTACAGGTGACTTTCTACCTTCACTCGTCTCACCGTAGCATGAGACGTATAAACCAGATGATTAACCCAAAACGGGGAATTCAGGGCCGTATAATCTTCAAGCAGCACTCGCTTGGCGTGGAAAAACTGAATAAGCGGAGGGCGCAAGTAATGCCCTTCGCCGAACTGACGCTTCTCTACTGGAACGCCATCAAACCCCATTTTACGAAGCGCATGCATATCTGTATTTTGTTTCTCATACCAGCCAATGAACGCCGATTGGGCATTTCCGTCGATAGTACCTTTACCTGTAATTGCCACATCTTCCACATTTAGCGCATAAATTAGCGGTGAATAGGTAAATACCTCAGTCCCCTCCCAACGGGTTTTAACCACGGGTAGGTAGTGCGAAGGGTCGCCGGAAAATAGCAGAGTAGCGCCCTCCTCTAGGTGCAAGTTCACTTTGCTTTTAAGACGAATAGGACCGTCTACTTGCCATGTTCCTTTGGGCACAACTACAATACCGCCGCCGCTGGCAGAAGCCATGTCAATTACACGTTGAATTGGCGCTCGCGCTGCGCTTAGTGAAGTATCACTCACATCAACCACAAATTTTTCGTTTGGAATAGTGGGCAGCTGGATCTGATTTACAATCTGTTCAGCAATTTTCCAGTCTTCGTCAGTAGATGCCGACACATAGGAACAAGTTAGAAGGGTCACAATAAACGCCCCCCATCCCAAAGCCCGGCGGTGTGTGAAACGGCTGGGGTAACTACTCATAGAACGGTCAACATCAGGTATAAAGCGCAGCATAAAAGCTCCATTATTCAAGTCGTAACTGATTACGTTTAAGAAACAAAATATTCACATCACGACAATAATGCCACCGGTGGCATTATTAATCAAAATAATGTTACTGTCCGCTTAACCACGGCACGATTTTTATCTTTGGGATTAGTTTACTTTGCGCTTAAGTGCGGCTTTTTCGCTTTCACTTAAAAAAGCAATTGCCAGCGCATTCTCTTGCGCTTGTTTAATATGAGAAGGCATAAGGCCAGCTTGCTTAGCTGCAACGGAGAATTCGTGATCTAGCTCTACACCTTGAACTGCCGGGTCGTCGGTATTCAGACAGGCGAGTATGCCGTGATCCAAAAACGTTGTTAACGGGTGCTCAGCTAATGATGTGACCGTGTTCGTCAATACGTTGCTGGTTAAACAGCTTTCAATACCAATACGGTTGTCACGCAAATAGTCCATTAACTTAGTATCATTAATAGCATTAACGCCGTGCCCTATACGCACAGCACCTAAGTCGTTAATGGCTTGCCAAATACTCTGTGGGCCTACAGCTTCACCTGCATGAATTGTGATAGGCAGCCCTTCGTGGCGCACTTTTGTAAAGTGATCTATGAACATATTGCCAGGAAAGCCTTTTTCATCCCCCGCCAAATCAATTGCAGTTATATGCGCTTTACAGGCCAAGATTGAATCTAGCTCATGCTGACATACTTCTGCGCCATAAGAACGCGACAAAATACCGATGAGATTAACTTTAATATCGTGATCTTTAGTTGCGCTTTTTACACCGTCTATCACGGCCTCAACCACACCTTGAGTTGGTAGCCCGTGACTTTCAGCCATAAAATAAGGACTAAAACGCAGCTCTGTGTAGTCAATACCCTGCTTAGCTGCATCTTCTACATTCTCTATCGCTACCCTTTTGCAGGCGTCGAGACTGCCTAACACCTTAACGCCCCAAGTAAGCTTATCTAAAAATGATACCAAATCGGGGGCGATCTCCATTACTTGAACATGCGGTCGCAAGCCCTCTAACGAATAAGCAGGCAAACAAATGTTAAATTGCTGACCAAGCTCCAGAATGGTTTGCAGACGCACATTGCCATCTAAATGACGATGTAAATCAAGTAATGGAAAGTTTTTATTTATCATGGAAATACGATGAGTTAAGGCGTAAGCCCTACTATACCACTTGGCGCTGTAAACCTCGCACTCTTGCAGAAAATAACTTTTTTATAGCGGGACAAAACAGTACTTTTTTTGAATCAAAATTTGTTTTAAGTTCGTTCTAGGCATCTAACTTCACTCTATCGATGCTTTTCTTGATTACTTTTCATAACTTTCAATAGCAACGAGCCAGTTGCTCGTTGGCGTGCGCCTTGTCACACAGGCTAAATACCACCAAAGAGCAACAGGCCTCTTCATTATCACCAAAAAACACTAACAGGAGCACAGTCATGTGCGGAAAATGTATAGAAGGCTGCTATTTAGCAGGCTGGCGTAATGGCGTGTATTCATTCGAATATATGCAAGAAGACCCCGATTTTATGGGGAAAGATGTAAAGGCAGCCCATGGCTTGGTGGAAGTGGTATGCTCATTAGGTTCTTCGCTCAGTGAACTCCACACACTTGGATTAGCGGACTCGCCAATGATAGCTTGGGCAGCGTGGATTTATTCGAGAAACGAATTGCACACCCAAATCGATTTAACACGGCATGACGACGTTCTCAAATATCAGAGGGGCTTGCGTCATTCAAAAGAAAGTAAATGGGCTGAGATTAGTGCCCTCTACCCGAACATTGCGAAGTTTTTAGATAACCTAACGCTTCAAGACATTGCTAATACCCTCGATGAAACGCTTCTCGATGAAATTGAGACATGCCTTCTTGCTCTTCATGGTAACGGGTATTACACCTTTGAATTCGTAGAGTCTATGTTCGCTGCTGAAGGGCTATTCCCCATTATTGAGCTAAGTGAAACTGCAAAGCCGTCACTGTTTGTTGACCATGCACTTGAAATATTCTTACTAACCGAACATCTTTTACACTTTCGCCCATTGTCTTGGGCGCTTCGTGTGGCGTTAACTGTTGACTTAACGTGCGATTTCGACAGCTTTCATATGGCGTGGCGTCGATACACCGCTAACCGCGTGTTAAACACGCTTCTAATGAATCGCAATTTGAAAGGTGTGTACGCGTTAGCAAGTACACTTGAACTCAATACCGTTCACGCTATATGTCAGCGGAACGTAGCGAATAAACACTTACTTACTCAGCTATTAAGCGTCGTAAACAACTGTAAAGGCGACACTTATATTGAACCTAAACGTCTAGCCGCGCACATCACTTCATTGATCTCAGTGTAAATGCATACTCCTTACAGTTTAAGATAGGGTAACTTGGTGAATGGTTAAGTACAGCTCGTTATGACAGTCAAATACGTGCGAATCTAACTTAATCAATATTAGACACGATGAAATGTAGTGCTCGATATCATAAAGTTCTTTTGGCATGCCTTACCAAGAACAACGCCTTGGTAAGGCTATTCGCATTACATTTCTTTTTTAAGGGTTTTCGCAACCGCTAAAACTAAGTCTGCCGACGGGCGAACTTTGAAGTCTGGGTTAACATAACTAAACAAAACCTGCCCTTTTTTATTGAGCATGAAGATGCTGGGTGCTGGTAAAACACTATTACCACTTTCATCTTTTGTTAAGTTAATGCCATAGGTTTTGTACTTTAACTCAGTCACAGTATCTAGGTAGAATCCAACGCCGAACTCACGAATAGTGTCTAGTTTGTCGTCGGATAAAAGCGTAACCAAGAATTCTGTTTCAAGCTTTTGCTCTTGCAAGCGATCTGGTGATTCAGGTGAAATGGCCAAAATCTGATAGCCCATATCCACCAAGTCTTTTTCAATATCTTTAAGCTGGGCAAGCTGCTCATTACAATACGGGCACCACCCGCCGCGATAAAAAAGTACAATGCTGGGCTTTTGCATGGTAACCGCTTGTAAGCTTACCGGCGAGCCATCTGCCATTTTAAGCGTTGTTTTAGGCGCCACTTGACCATTAAGCAACGGCGTTACTGAATCTGCATCTTCTGCAATAGTGCCGCGCTCCAAAGCATACGCATTTGATGCGCCTGCTATACAGCCGAACATTAACATCGCCATAGCCACTAGTCTCTTCATCAACCCTCTCCGTTTTCATTTTTGTTTGTTTAGTTTTTGGTTATCCGCGCTTTGCGCGATGTCCAATATGACCGAGAAGCTTCACTAGAAATTTCGCGCACCAATAAATAAACCGACAAATACTTGTATTGGGCGCTACTCACCTACAGCGAAATTTGCTTTTTACTGCTACTATAGCGCCAAAACTTGCTATGCCACTTTTTACATAGCACACGGGGTTAACTTCAAGCCTCCTAAGAACAAAGCAGGAACACCATGGCTCTTAAAGCGACCATTTTTAAAGCTGACATATCCATAACGGATATGGATCGCAATTACTATAACGACCACAACCTTACTATTGCCCGTCACCCTTCTGAAAATGACGAGCGAATGATGCTGCGCGTGGTTGCGTTTATTGTTAATGCTCATGAACGCCTACAGTTTACCAAAGGACTGTCTGACGAAGACGTTCCAGATTTATGGCAAAAGAGTTTTAGCGATGAAATAGAGCTGTGGATTGAGTTAGGCCAACCCTCTGAGCAGCGCATCAAAAAGGGCTGCAATCAAAGCCAACAAATGATGATTTATTCCTACGCCGACAACAGCTTCGACGCGTGGTGGAAGAAAGAACATAACAAGCTACAGACCAAAAAGAACTTATCAGTTTTCACTTTGCCAGAGTCGCTTGCCGCTACTTTGGCCAATGCTGTTCATCGCTCTATGCAAATACAGGTTACTATTCAAGATGGGCAAATGTGGCTAACCATTGAAGGTGCAGATGTCACCGAGAGCGTTGAAGTGTCTATAGAGAAGCAGTTGTAATGAAAAAACTCTCTGCCGTTCAACTCAAACAGCAAGCACTGGTCTTTAGTATAGCCGATAGCCTTGAAGCACAAGCGCTTGAAGAGTTAAATGGTATGCAACAGTGTTGGTTTGACGTTCAGTATCATCAATTCCCGGGTTCTTTACTGCTTCGCTTTCAATTCGAAAATGAAGAAGCGGTGTCAAACGCTGAACCTGAGCTAAAGAAGTGGCAGCGAAAATTAAGCGCAGCGCTACTTAAAAAAGGCGTTGTGTTGAAAGATATGCGCAGGCATCTCGTATTTACCACACAAGGCCCAGAAGCGTAGCCTTGTTCAACTTCGCTGTACAATATCTCAGCATTCTGCATGCCGTTTTGCCAGGTGAATGTTTGGTTATAATCCTTTCATTTTTCGGTATAAAGTCTACTTACACTTTATCAGGTAAGTAGGCTAGACTGGTCTCGTCGAATATTCAGCTTGCCGAATATGACAATAAAACGGCAAGCGTCTTGAACGTATACAATGGATATTTGAACACACCATGTTGACCGGCTTTGAAACAAGCCACTATCCCAGCAAAAGGAGCTTCACAATGAAAACTAAAGCAATGGCGTTAGCACTGTTACTGTCTTTAATGGGCTGTACTGAGTCTAGCGAAGAGACGAAAAGCGAAGTAAAAAAAGAGATGGAAAAAGCGGGCGAAGCGACAGCTGACGCCTATGACAGCGCAAAAGAAAGTGCTGCAGATTCTTGGGATAAAACCAAAGACGCGAGCTCTGAAGCTTACGAAGAAGGTAAAGAAATGGCTTCTGATGCCTTTGATGACGGCAAAGAGATGGCTTCAGACGCATACGAAGATGGCAAGAAAATGGCCTCTGACGCATACGACGCAACGGCTGAGAAAGCAGGCGAATTTAAAGACGCCGCAGCGAAAAAAGCTTATGAAGCTTGCGTAAAAATGAAAGAGCAAATGGGCGGCGACGTTAGCGAGTGCGACGATTAATTTAATCTTCCAGCGAAAAGCAAATTTGAAAGCGAACCTTCGGGTTCGCTTTTTTTTGCTGTTTAATCAAACAAAAGTGAGTCATTCACGCTACTCACACCCGGCTAAAATAACAGCGTCTGGTGTTATAGTTAAAGGTGCGAACCTAAGCAACGTATTAATACCTAAAATATTGTTCCCTTTGGGAAGCACGGCCACTTCCACTGGCCCCACTTCGCACGTATTTCCTATACGAATCGAGTTTAATTGATACTGAGATATTTTAACGATCTTTCCATTTGCCATTCTGGCAGCAGAGGTTCTGGTGGCAAGAAGCTTTTGATTTTTTGTTAGCGCGTCGAACGTAGCTTGATTGAGGGTTAATAAGCTTGAACCCGTATCTAATAGAAACGAAGCCTTTATGTTCGATTCTAGGGTCGCTTCTAGATACAGTGTTCCACCTTTGCTTTGTGAAAGAGGAATATTTTGCTCTATCGCTGACACGGCAGATGTGCACGCTAACCAAAAAGTTAGCAGAAAAAATAAGGGAATTTTAGATTTTACACTCACCGCACATACACCCTTTGTCGACACTTTACATAGGTGTTGGTTGACAGCAAGATAAAGACCAAAGGGTAAATGATTGATTTTACCGAAACTCTACAATACCAGGCGGTGCCAGAGCACCATAATAGTGCACAAAACCATCCATTCCGCACCATCGTTAAACACTCCGTTTTCAACGCAGTAGCTTCTCTTTCAATCGTTCTCCATTCTCTTGATTACTCAAATTCTCTATATCCAATTAGGTGATAGTTATCACCTATCACCAATCGTCATTGTTTAGAACTTTTTCGCTCATACAATGTAGAAAGGTAAGTATGTCAACGAGAGGACACGACATGAAATTACGTTATGTATTGGGTTCACTAATTACGGCTGTTTCACTTGGTTTTTCTGCAAACGCAGCGCAAGCTATGACATCATCAACTGATGAAACGGTTGATGTACAAGTAGTTGATTATTCAGGAAAGCCGCCATTTAAACGCAAGATCGTAAGCTTATCGGTTAACGATGTAGCGCAATTAGAATCAGTAGGGCAAGAAGCTATTGAATACGTAGAAGTGAAAGAAGTCATCATGCGCGGTAAGCCACCGTATCGCAGAGTGACAACAATGATGCCTGTGTATGACGTTGCCCAACTTGAAATGCTAGAAGAGCAAACTGACACGCAAAAACGCGGCACTCGTCCGCCGTTCAAACGCCACTAACAGCGTTTTCTACTACCAACAAATTGCACCAAAGCGATTCACTTTTGCCTGAGTGAGTCGCTTTTTTGTTGTGCATACTTGTTTACGCTATTTTTTATTTCGTTGTAAATAACACGCCCTAGTTAGCGCGTTTTTATTTTTAATAACCCGTCACTAACGATAGAGTAGTAAAAAAGCAGAAAAACGAGATTATAAATGCAGCCTCACGACCATTCTCCGCTCAGTGATTTTATTGAGTACCCTGAAGAGCAAATGCTTTCCCGAAGCGAAGATTTTTTAAAAACCATGCAGCGCCGCCACAGTATTCGTCACTTTAGTGACAAGCACGTTGATAAAGCGGTAATTGAAAACTGTATTTTGACTGCTGGCACTGCACCTAGTGGAGCAAATCATCAGCCTTGGCATTTCGCCGCTATTCAGTCGCCCGAAGTAAAACAACAAATACGCGAACAGGCTGAAGCGCATGAGCGCGGTTTTTATAATGGGCGTGCGGGGCAACAGTGGCTAGATGACCTAAAGCCGTTAGGCACTGACGCAAGTAAACCCTATCTGGAAACCGCGCCTTGGCTTATTGCCGTATTCAGTCAAAAGTTTGGAGAGACAGAAACGGGCGAAAAAAGCCAAAACTACTATGTGCACGAATCGGTGGGTATCGCGGTGGGTATGCTTATTACTTCACTCCACAACGCAGGTTTGGCAACCTTGACCCACACACCAAAGCCAATGAACTTTTTAACCGAAGTCTGTCAACGGCCTGATAACGAGCGTGCTTATATGCTTATTATTGCGGGCTATCCGGCGGATAACGCCACAATTCCTGCACACGCCATGCAAAAAAAGTCGCTTAGCGAAATTGCGAGCTTTCTTTAAATTTGAAACGCGCTATGGGCTTGGGTGCATGAAGTAAACTAAGTATTTAAAACGGCATAACTAATAAAAGCTTTGGCATAGACATGAGATACGCAGCACTTATAATGCGCCCTCGTTATTAAGGGCTGCGACCTTTTCTTTACGAATTTCGGTCAACCACGTTTAACAGTCCCTCGGAGCTCGTATCCTCATGTCATCGCGTCACGCATTCTCTCCACAACTTCCTTTTTTACTGTTAAGTCTATTAACTGGCCTAACATCGTCGTTTGTTACGCCACTGATGAGCTATTTCCTCATTGATGAGATCAACGTTGAGCCTATTTATATAAGTATTTATATGGTGTCCGTTACGCTATCAGGGTTGGTGATCAGTCAGTACCTCGGGCACTTGGCAGACAAAGGTTTTAACGCAAATCGCCTTTACGGGCTAACCATGATTTGCGTGGGCATTGCCATGGTCGCCTTTATCTTTAGCAAACAGTTTTGGCACGTATTTCTCGCTGGCGTCTTGTTTATGTCGGTGGGCGCTGGAGCCGTGTCTCAAATGTTGACCGTTTCGGGATTATGGGCAAAAAACCAAGACATTGACTTAGCTGCATTTAACTCAAAAGTTCGCGCTGCCATCTCTCTCGCTTGGGTGGTAGGCCCGCCGCTAGCATTTACGCTGGTTGCCAATTTTGGCTTCGCAGCGTCCTTCTCGGTGGTCATTGCATGTGTGATTGTTGCAACGCTTTTTGTGGTGAACGTTGTGCCGCCTCAAAAAGCCAATCAACAGTCACTCAATACAACGCTTAAAGGCTCGCTATCACTGCCGTTTTGGCTTGTGGGGTTAGCCATACTTGCCGGAATGGCAGGCAATGTCATGTATTTATCATCCATGCCTTTGTACGTAATGAATGAACTGGGGTTGCCGGAAAATTTGCCTGGGCTAATGATGGGGGTTGTGGCAGCACTTGAAATACCTACCATGCTGCTAGCAGCCAAATTAGCCCGACGGTTCCCACCTGCGGGTATCATGGCTGTGGCGTTTATTTTCGGCTGTTGCTTTTACGTTGGCGTGTACTTTTCTCAGTCAAGTTGGGAGTTATTGACCCTTCAAATATTGAACGCACTGTTCTACGGTTTATATGCTGGTATTGGATTGACCTTACTGCAACAACAAGCGCCCGACTTAACTGGATTCACTTCAGCGTTTTATTCAAACGCCACTCGGGTGGGTATGATGCTAGGCACCATTGGCGCAGGCACCGTGGCTCAATTCTTTAGCTTCAGAGATGCCACTATTGGGTCGTTGTGCATTGCCATATTTGGCTTAAACGTGATGTTAGTGTTCATGTTTGTAAAACGATAAGCACGCTAAATTTTATTCAAAGAAAACTAGCAGATTGCTAGTTAAGGCGTAACCCAGCAGCACCTCTATCGCTCCCTTTAACTTCTTCGCGCTTTCTCACAATTGACAACTGTTACAATATAACATTACACTCACAGGCAGTTAATTACCCTAAAAATTTAGGAACCCTATGAAAAAGCTCCTTATTTCAGCCACGATATCTTCTATACTTTTGGCAACAGGCTGCACCGAACAGGCGTCAACAATGAATAAGACTGCTACAACGCAGACAGACTCAGTAAAAGCAGAGCAGTCGAACCCTTTATTTATGACAAGTTCACTGACTTACGGCGCGCCGCAATTTGATTTGATAAAGGACGAGCATTTCATTCCTGCATTTGAAAAAGGAATGGAACAGCACTTACAAGAAGTAGAAAAAATAGCGTCTAACCCTGACGCCCCCACCTTTGATAATACGCTGCTAGCGCTTGAAAAAAGCGGAAGTTTACTCACCAGAACTAGCCGAGTATTTTTCAACTTAGTAGGAACAGATAGCTCGCCTGAACGCAGAGAAATCCAAAAAATTCTAGCGCCAAAGCTGGCGGCTCACAGCGATACCATTAATTTAAATAGTGCGCTTTTTAAGCGTATTGAAACGTTATACAACCAGCGCGACGCGTTGGAGTTAGATACTGAATCAACCCGACTACTCGAAGAGTATTACTCTGATTTTGTTCGCGCTGGCGCTAAACTCAATGAATCAGATAAACAGAAGATACGTGAAATAAACGAAGAACATTCAACCTTAACCACGCAGTTTTCTCAAAACCTACTGGCTGAGTCATCTGAAATTGCGGTGGTAGTAGATGACGTAGAGCAGTGTCAGGGATGTCAGAGCGCCAAATAAAGGCCGCATCAGATGCTGCTAAAGCTGCTGATAAAGAAGGCGAATATCTTCTAAGCATCACGAACACTACTCGTCAACCTGTCCTTACTTCACTAGAAAATAGAGCACTTCGCCAGCAAGTGTGGGAAGCGTCAGCATACCGAAACCAGTCTGGGGAATACGACAACACCAAAATTATTAGCCGATTGGCAGGACTACGCGCACAAAAAGCAGCATTGCTTGGATTTGATAGCTGGGCGGCCTACAGCCTGGACAAGCAAATGGCCGGTTCGCCAAGCGCTGTATACAACATGCTAGGCAGTATGGTGCCCGCTGTGCTTAAAAACGTTGAAAAAGAAGCCGCTGACATTAAAGCAATGATTGAAGCGGAAGGTAATAACTTCGAACTAAAACCTTGGGATTGGGCTTTCTATGCAGAAAAGGTAAGACAAGCTAAATACGAGCTAGATGAAAACGAGGTGAAACAATACTTCGAGTTTAATCGCGTGCTTGAAGATGGCGTGTTTTTCACCATGAATAAATTGTACGGAGTGCGCTTTAAGCCCCGTCCAGATTTGCCAGTTTACCACCCTGATGTAAAGGCTTACGAGCTGTTCGATGTAAATGGTGACAGTTTAGCGATTTTTTATGCCGACTACTTTTCTCGCAAAGGTAAACGCGGTGGAGCTTGGATGAGTTCGTTCGTAGGACAGTCGAAATTGCTCTCGCAAAAGCCTGTTGTGGTTAATGTAATGAACATAAACAAAGCGCCTGATGGCGAGCCTACATTAGTCAGTTACGATCATGTGACTACCATGTTCCATGAAATGGGTCACGGACTTCACGGCATGCTGTCAGACGTAAATTACCCAACGTTGGCCGGCACATCTGTCTCGCGAGACTATGTGGAGTTCCCTTCTACCTTCGAAGAAGACTGGGCAGCCCACCCTGACGTTATTGCAAACTATGCCAAGCATTATGAAACTGGCGAGCCTATTCCAGAGGCTCTGCTGGAAAAGGTGATTCGTTCACGTACATTCAATATGGGTTATGACACATTGGAATATATGTCTGCAGCACTGCTTGATATGGAGTGGCATTCTATCTCTGCCGATCAGGCGCCTGAAGATATCCAAGCCTTTGAAGCCCAAGCTCTCGATAAACATAATGTTGGCTTGCCTTATGTACCGCCTCGTTATAAGTCAGCATTCTTTGCACATTCAATGGGTGGCGGCTATTCCGCTGGCTACTATGCCTATATGTGGAGTGAAATTTTAGCCGCTGATGCCTTTGCTTATATGCAAGAACTCGGCGGATTAAAGTTAGAAAACGGTATGAAATATAGAAAGGAAATCTTATCTACCGGCAATTCTCGTCCCCCGATGGAGTCTTATAAAGCATTCCGAGGAAAAGCGCCAACAACAGATGCTCTGCTTATTCGCAGAGGGCTTAAAACCAAACTCGACTAACAGGAGGCCTCATGAATTCACCGGTAATACCGTCTAACTTCGTTGAATGGCAAAACTGTATTGTCCGCGATTGTGGCATAACGTTAGACAAAGCGTTTTTAGAATCACGGATAGCGGCGCTTTCGAACATGAAGGATCAGCATACAAAGCAATTCCTACGTTTGTATGGCGAGGCACACTATAAGCAGGTTTTAGGCTGGTTTCATCAAGCCTTAGTGGAGCTGAAATGAGTAAAACGTTGACTAAAGAAGCGCTTCTTGCCGCCAGTGAAGACGACTACATGAACGATGAGCAGCTTGAATTTTTTCAGGCATTGCTCAACGATTTAAAACAGCAAACCATGGCTCATATTGAAGAGATGAAGGCATCGTTAAGCCAACCTCCTGAGATAAACGATGAAGTTGATCGGGCGCAGTATGAAGAAGAATCCAGGCTTTCTCTTCGAATTTTGGACAGGGAGCGAAAGCTACTTCCTAAAATCGATAAGTCGTTGCGACGAATAAAAGACAAGTCTTTTGGATACTGCTTGGAGACCGGAGAACCCATTGGCATTCCTAGGTTACTGATAAGGCCGGTCTCTGAATACTGCGCCGATGTGAAAATGGTAAACGAAGGCAGAGAGCAGCATTATTACTCACAAAGAAAGTAATGATACTTTCTGTGCCTGAGAGTTTTTGAGTGAATATTTAAGTGAAAATGTGAGTGTGCGGTTAACAAGGCGCACACTCGTCTTTTGGCAAGAATGGACTGAATGCGTCTCAGCTTTTTATCATTTTACATTGAAAGCTGAGAGTTATCCGTTTTGGCAACAGTATCGAACCTCCAGTTAAACCAAGACAGTGACCGTGGTGTTGTGTGGCTTTACTTATCGCTGCACTTCACGAGAACAATTACTTATTTAAATAAAGCTCCATCTGCACATCACATCTCGCATAAGGCGACGATGACCCCTTAATGTGCTTAAACCCTATCTTTTCGTACAAACGTATTGCGGGCTTAAGTACCGAATTGCTCTCTAAATAAAGCCGCTTTAACCCCATCAGTTTCGCTCTTTCGACAATACTTTTACCTAACAGCAGCCCTACCCCTTTGCCTTGAGCTTTGGGAGACACCGCCATTTTGGCAAGTTCAAACATATCGTCAGCTTGTTTAATAAGTGCACAGCAGCCTATGGGTTCGCCCTTATCTAACGCGATCAATATCACACCCGACTGATTCAAAATGTAGCCTTCAGGGTCGTCGAGCGCTTTAAAGTCGGGCTCTTCCAATTCCCAATATTTACTTATCCATTCAACATTGAGCGATTTAAATGCCTCGCGATACTTTGGCGCATAATCGACTACCTTAATATCAGGCGAGTCACCGTCCACTCTCGCACTTATGGGGCGATATCGAAGATGCCTTTCAACTACGCTCACCGCTTCCCATAAATCGATACCCGTTTCATCTTTTAGCTCGCGCATGGCAGCGTCTATGGCATCGCACTGCTTTACCATTTGGGGCACCATCGCTTTCGCCTTATCGTTTAGCGCCACCAGCGTAACCCGCGAATCGTCGCTCGATTTATAACTTTCAATTAGGTCGCGTGCTTTCATTTCTTTTACGATTTTACTCACCGACACGTGAGAATGATTTATCTCTTTAGCGATATTCACGACGGAATCAGCACCTTTTGACGCGAGCACGTAAAATACTGGAAACCACTTTGGCTCTATCGCAAATCCAAATTTCGCATAAGTATTTTCTGCATCCTTTGACACCTGCGCGGCTAACTGACGTAAAGCAGTACCTAATGCAATATGCCCCAATTCATTAAATGACTTCACTTTATAAAACTCCGTAACCAGTTACGGACATAATTAATCGTAATTGGAGACAAGTCAAACAGATTATTATTTGATCATCAAAAAACGGGGATGTGGTTCACTTCGCCTGGCACTGGCTACACCAATAAAGTCGCCGCCCGTTATACGTTTGGCGTTTTATTAGAGTGGCGCAGACTCTACAAGGCTGCTCTTCCCTGTCGAACACCATAAACCGCGTACCTTCAAAGTTAACGCCTTTTGCTTCAAGCACTTCGCGTAGTTCTGTGTACACGGTATAGCCACCGGTTTCATAGCTGCGTTTGCATATTGCTAAGGTGTGATGTGCCAAGCTGCGTAGCTGCTCATCACCTAACTGAGAGGGTTTAAGTGTGGGGTGAACACCTGCTGCAAACAATATTTCGCTGCGAAGATAGTTGCCCAGACCTGCCAAAAAGCGTTGGTCCAGATATAAACCGCTTAGTGCGCGGTTATAAAAAGCTTTTGAACGTAAACGTTCTAATACCAACTCTTCTGACACCGAATTGTTGAGTACATCGGGACCAACTCTTTGTAAAAAAGGGTGTTCATGAATAGTTTGTGTTGGCCAAATGCTAATGTCAGACGCACTATATAAAATAGCACTGTGTGTTTCGGTATGAAGCCCCACCCTTAGCTGGCGGGTAGTATCCGGCATTCTATTGCGTTTACAGGTATGCCACACGCCATAGAGTTGGTTATGTGAATACATAGAGAGCCCATTGCTAAAATGGGTAATTAGCGCCTTGCCACGGGTTTCCATGCGCAGCACTTTTTCGCCTTCTAACTGCTTAGCGTAGGGTTTAAGTTGAGCTAATCCAAACTCTACTTTTTCTAGGGGGATATCTTTTATCACCGCTTCAACTTTATCTGCAGCGCGACGAATCTCTGGGCCTTCAGGCATGCTGTCTCAAATACCTTTTATATCGGTTACTGGTTACTTCGCATCATTTTAAGCTTCTTTGCAGCTGGATGATAACGAATACAAAAAAGGCCTGTAGCCCTTTGATGTACTTTAAACCGAAGTTTGTACATCAAAGATCAACAGACCCTTTTATTAATCAAAGTTTAGCTGAAAATGCCGTATTTAAACGCTGCGCTGATTAGCCCTTGTTTGGCACAATCAGGTATTTTTCACCGGTCTTTTTAGCGTTATAAAGCGCCACATTCTCAGGCTGTAATGCCTCCTCAAGACTCAGTTCTTTGGTGTAGGACGACGCAAAGGTAGTATTAATTTCCGTCGCCACTTTTTGGTAAAGCTCGCCTACACGCTTCTTATCAAGCTTGCCTAAGAAACGCATTAATAGCCAACCACCAATGCTCCACGTCATGCCGTAAGCGCGATTCAAAGTAGTAGGCGAGAAATCTAAGCCGCCGTAGATATACACTTGTTTATTGCTGTCAGAGCCGTAAGTGTTAAAGCCTTTTGCATCTTTACTGCCCGACGCTTCCATCATAGCAAGAATATCGCTAACAAGCTCACCGCCGCCAATGGCGTCAAACGCTAGTGTTGCGCCCGTGCTGTCGATGGCTTGATAAAGTTCGGCTTTAAAATTCTCGCTACTTGAGTCGAGCACAATTTTCGCACCGATCTCTTTAAGCATATCCACCTGTTTTTGGCTGCGAACAATATTTACAAGCTCTACGCCCTGCTCTAAACAAATCTTATTCAGCATTTGCCCAAGGTTCGATGCCGCTGCGGTGTGTACCAGCGCTTTGTGGCCTTCCATACGCATGGTTTCAACCATACCTAGCGCGGTCAGTGGGTTAACGAATGACGACGCTGCTTGTTGTGGCGTTGTGCTATCTAGGTGAGGCAAGCATGCCTGCATAGGCACACAGGCATACTCGGTATACGCTGCACCAGTAAGAATAGATACGGTTTTGCCCATTAAAGCTTGTGCCTCCGGGCTATCACCCGCCTTAACAACCGTACCTGCACCTTCGTTTCCGATAGGCAGAGTCTGGTCTAAACGCGACTTAATACGATTTAACAAAGGCTTATGCACCGGCGCAACCAACGCACTTTTATCTGTATCGAAGGTCGCTTTATCTAGGCTTGCTGGACCAAACATAGGCCACATGTCTGACGGGTTAATAGGAGATGCTTCCATGCGCACTATCACTTCGTGCGGCTTAGGCTCTGGAACATCAACTTCTTTTAACGATACCTGAAGTTCACCTTCTGAGGTAATTAGCGTAAACAGTTGTTTTGATTTATTCATGTGATTATTTCGCCCTGAAAATTAAACGCTGAATGTAGTGCTAAGCTAACACGCCGCAACTATCAGCAATATTTATATTGCGAATACATATGCGTTTCGACCACTTATACACCCCAAAAAATGGGGTCAGAGTACATTTTTTCCGAGTGTTTCTGCTTAGCAACCCCACGGCTACACCAAGTAATACCGCCTCTCTTCTAATCGCACATCACGCCATAACCTTTATCAATAAAGTACTCTGACCCCATTACTTCAAGTATTGAACTGCCCCCTCAGAAAAATGGGGTCAGAGTACATTTTTTGCGAGTGTTTACGAGTAGCACCCCAACAGCTACACCAACTGATACCGCCACTCTCTATAGCACAATACGCCACAGTCTTTATCAATAAAGTACTCTGACCCCATTACTCAGATGGGTTACACTGCTAAGCCTGTATCAACTTGCTATGATGAATTAAGAAATGAAAAAGTATTGTGCGTATGTCTTACTTGGGCTTGCTGTAATAAGCAATGCTGCTCTTGCTAAAGAGGCACCGTTGGTCTCGATTCCTACTCACGATGCATTTTTTAATGCGATAAAGGCCCACTGCGGTAAAGCATTTCAGGGCAAGGTTAGCAAAGACAATGTGGGTAATACGTTCGGTGATGCGAAGCTTGTTATGCACATAAGAAAGTGCACAGACTCGGAAATTCAAATTCCATTTCACGTGGGTGAAGATGCATCCCGCACTTGGATTCTAACGAAAACCGGCGCGGGTCTTATGCTGAAGCACGATCATAGAAATGAAGATGGCAGCTTTCATTCTTCAACTATGTATGGCGGCCACACCGTAGATGAAGGGTTCCCCCAAGTGCAGTCGTTTCCTGCAGATGTATATTCAAAAGCGTTATTTATAGAATCGGGAATTGCAGCATCAACAGATAACGTCTGGCAAATGATGATCTACCCTAGCCGCTTTAGCTACCGACTAATTCGCCCTGCCCGCGAAGTACAGGTAGATTTTGATCTCAAAAACCCTATAGCAACGCCAAGCGCCCCCTGGGGATATGAATAATGGGGTCAGAGTCTGAGGTATCCCCACAAATAATATTGCGAT
>CETB01095832.1_pt1 | contig 72927 bp, 59 predicted proteins | sample 356381 | NCBI WGS metagenome assembly CETB01 (sample SAMEA2622545, study PRJEB7988) | marine metagenome | biome: marine biome (ENVO:00000447); feature: deep chlorophyll maximum layer (ENVO:xxxxxxxx); material: "saline water (ENVO:00002010), including plankton (ENVO:xxxxxxxx)" | depth 155 m | reverse complement strand
CAACTGAGCTACCTCGCCGTTTGCGGGTGCAAATATAAAATTATTTTGTTCTGTAGCAAATAACTTTTTAAAAAATAAAATCATTAATTTTTCTTTTAATCTTACTCAAGAATATATATATTGCCTTTCAACTAATTTTTGACGTATGAGCAATAAAATCAAATATGAAATGGAGTTCCCTATCCAAGCGTCTCCATCACTATTATATCAATATCTATCGACTCCTTCAGGTCTAAGTGAGTGGTATGCAGACAATGTGAATTCTAGAGGTGAGATTTTCACCTTTATTTGGGAAGGTAGCGAAGAGCAAGCTAAACTGCTAAGTAAAAAAAGTGACGAACGTATTAAAATGCGTTGGTTGGAAGATGAGGAAGAGGGAAATTCCTATTTTTTCGAATTGCGTATTCAGGTAGATGAAATTACCAAAGATGTTTCTTTAATGATTACCGATTTTGCCGAAGATGAAGAAGAAGTGAATGAAGGAAAAATGCTTTGGGAAAATATGATTTCTGACTTAAAACATGTGTTAGGTTCTGCCTAAAAGACATTTTCAATTTTGTATATTTGCCCCGTTTTTATTGAAAAATCGGGGTTTTTTATGGTCAATTTTGAAGGTAATATTATAGAAGAACAAGAAGCAAACATTAGCTTAAACAACCGGAGCTTTAATTATGCCGATGGAATTTTTGAAACCATTCGGGTAATTAACGGTAAAGTAATGTTTTGGGAAGATCATTATTTTAGGTTAATGTCTTCCATGCGTATTTTACGAATGAATATCCCGATGGAGTTTTCCCCGGAATTTCTGGAAGAGCAAATCCTTCAGCTCATTGAAAAAAACGGACTTTCTAACACGCCCACTAAAGTAAAAATAAACGTTTTTAGAAAAGAAGGTGGTTTGTATAGGCCCACCACTCGGGAAGTAAGCTATTTTATAAGAACTTTTGAATTGGAAAATCCTTTTTATACCATTAATGAGGAGGATTATGAAGTAGAATTATTTAAAGACCATTACCTCACTAGCGGATTACTTTCTACGCTAAAATCTACCAATAAAATAATAAATGTGCTTGCCAGTATTTATGCCGAAGAAAACGATTACCAAAATTGTTTATTGGTAAACGAAAAGAAAAGTGTAGTGGAAGGCATTAATGGGAACCTGTTTGTGGTAAAAGGCAATACCATAAAAACCGCTCCCTTGGAAGAAGGCTGCTTAAACGGAATTACCCGAAAAAAATTAATTGAAGTTATTGGTAAATTAGACGATTTCACGCTGGAAGAAGCAGCAGTTTCCCCTTTTGAACTTCAAAAAGCAGATGAGTTGTTCCTCACTAATGTAATTACCGGAATTCAACCCATTACCAAGTATAGAAAGAAGACATTTGAAAATAAAGTAGCCAAACAATTACTGGCCAAACTAAATGCTAGTGCTAGGTTAGCTTAATTGTAACTGGGGTTTTCCGGCGCATTGGACCAGATGAGGTATTCACCTCCTAATTCTTTCATTTTGTTTTTCCAGAAATCGGCATTGTTAGGTTGAAGTATGGTTTTATGATCTTGATCTTCAATCACGATCCAAGCGTTAGACTGTAATTCAGAATTTAATTGATCGGGATCCCAACCGGAATAGCCTAAAAAGAACTTAATATCGTCTTCGAGTATTAAGTTGTTGTCAATTAAGCTTTTAACCGCTTCGAAATTTCCACCCCAAAAAATTCCATTTTTAATTTCAATACTATCTGGAATTAGATTAGGAACTTTATGGATAAAATAAAGGTTGTCCTGTTCTACTGGGCCACCATTATAAATTTGAAAATCTTTTTTCACCTCCGGAATTAAGTCTGAAAGTGTAAAATCCAGTTTTTTATTAAGTATAAAACCAATGGAACCTTCTTGATTATGATCGGCCAATAAAACCACCGATCTATTAAAAGAAAGATCTCCAATAATGGAAGGCTCTGCTACTAATAATCTGCCCTTATTTGGTTGTAGTGATATCAAATTTTAACCTGTTTTATTTTAAAACTAACTTAAAATTTTAATAAATGCAATATTTTAAAAAAAAAAGTAAAAAAAAAGCCTTTCAGATAGGAAAGGCTTTTAATGTCTTTATGAATTAAACAGTTAATTCATAGAAGTTTAATTAACTGCTTTTTGTAAGTCAGATCCAGCTTTAAACTTTACTACATTTTTAGCAGCGATTTTGATAGTTTTTCCAGTTTGTGGGTTTCTACCTTCACGAGCAGCTCTTTTAGATACAGCCCAAGATCCGAATCCTACTAGAGAAACTCTGTCACCTTTTTTAAGAGATCCTTCTACATTTCCTAAAAAAGATTCTAATGCTTTTTTAGCGGCAGCTTTAGAGATTCCTGCGTCTTCTGCCATTGCATCAATTAAATTCGTTTTGTTCATAATTTTCAATTTAAACTAATTGTTGGTTAAACATTTATTGTATTCATCTACAAATTTATACGGAATTCTTATCTATGCAAGCAATAGCAAGGGAAATGCATATATTTGTTGATAACTTTGGTGAATTGTTGATAAAAGTTGTTTGTTTTATTTAATTTTTGCTTATTATCAGTATTGATAAGGGTTTATAACATTTTTGCATTCGCTTTTAATTGAAAACCATTCAAAAGTTCGTTGGTTTTCATTTTCCGTTTTCCGGGAAGCTGAATTTCTTCAATTAAAATAAAACCATCATTCGTGGCAACTTTTAAAGATTTGTTTTCCTCTTTTATATAACCAATACTTTCCAAATGTTCTTCGATGGTATATTGCGCAGCATATACTTTGCACCTTAATTCTTTATCACCATTATCCATATAGGTCCAAGCAACAGGATACGGACTCAAACCTCTTATGAGGTTGTAGATTTCTTTGGTGGGTTTGCTCCAGTCTATTTTGGTGTTTTCATTGTTTAATTTATAAGCTGTCTTTAGATCTCCTTCGGTAGTTTGTTTTTGGGTAGAAATAGTTTCAGCTTTAATTAAGGCTAGTGTTTCCACCACGGTATCTGCTCCCAAATGCATGAGCTTGTCGTGTAACGCCCCTGCATTTTCATTTTCCTGGATAGGTAATTCCCGACTTAAAATAATTTCGCCGGTATCAATTTTATCATCGATAAAAAAAGTAGTCACCCCCGTTTTTTCTTCACCGTTGATTATAGCCCAATTAATTGGGGCCGCTCCGCGATATTGCGGTAAAAGGGAAGCGTGTAAATTAAATGTACCTAATTCCGGGAAATCCCAAACTTTCTTGGGCAACATTCTAAAGGCAACTACTATAATTAAATTAGGGTTGAGCCTTTCTAAATCTGATTGAAACTCATCAGATTTTAAATTAGTAGGTTGCAACACTTCTAATTCATGAGCAAGTGCAGCTGTTTTAACCGCCGATTCACGCAATTTTTGCCCTCTTCCGGCTGGTTTATCGGGAGCAGTGACTACACCCACTACTTGATAGTTTTCGCTGATCATTTTCTCTAGAATGGTCACGGCAAAATCTGGCGTTCCCATAAATAGTATGCGTAGGTCTCTCATTTTATAAAATATGTTTTTTTAGGGCTTAAATAGATGATATTTTTTTGTTCCAATAACTGTAAAATTTCAAGAACAAGGCTTTCTCTGTAATTCGTTTTCGATAACAATTCTCTGGAAGTAAGCGCATTGTTTTTGATTAAACTTAAGATGTGCGTTGCAATTTCTTTTTTATTGATTTTTTCTGAAGTTTTTCTAGTTAGGCAAACGCTACATTTTCCGCAGGGCTTTATTTCCGTTTCACCAAAATAGGAGAGGAGTTGCACCATTTTACAAACCTCATTATTTTCAATATAATTGATGACGCTATTTACTTTGGCTGCTTTGTTTTTGTATTGTTGCTGAATATAAGGGATTAACGGATTTATGGTCGCAAAATCTTCCCTGGGTTTCAACATAAATAAAGAAGTATCTTGATTAACGGTGCGCAAGTCTATAATTTCTTGATCTTTTAATTGCTGAAGATATACCTGAGTTTCTTTTGAACTTAAAGCACTTTTATACTGTAAATCTTTTTTGTTGATGTGAACGAAGTTTTCAAAAATGCCGGAATAATTTCTAGTGAGCACCTGTAACAATGGAAAGTACTTTTGGTTTTCTGCTGAAAAATAATCGACTTGTTTGGGACTCACTTTAAAAGTTACTTCTAAACGTTGATGGTATTCTTTTTTAAAATTAAAAATTCCTGCGCGATCCAGTAATTGTAATACTTGATAGGTTTTACCGGGATGCAGTTCATAGGTCTTACAAAATTCAATAAAATTAAAATTATACAATTGTTCTGACCCTTCACCAAAAGCAATGGAAAAATAGGAATTTATTTTTTTGTAGATCCATCGCACATCTTCTACCGTAGGTAGAATTTTTAAAAACTGATTTTTTAAGCGCAACACATCGGCTTCTTGGTACAAGAGCAAAGCTTTAGCTTCATGGCCGTCTCTTCCTGCACGACCGGCTTCTTGGTAAAAGCTCTCTAAACTTTCCGGTAAATGGTAATGGATAATATTCCGCACATTTGCTTTATCGATTCCCATCCCAAAAGCCGTAGTAGCAATCATTACCTGTATTTTTTCTGAAAGCCAATTTTTCAGCAATTGTTCTTTCACCTGGTTATTGAGTCCTCCATGGAACGCTGCTGCTTGAATATTGTGAGATTGTAAAAAATTACTCAGTTCTTCGGTGGCACTTCTATTTCTTACATAGATAATGGTAGAACCTGAATTTTGCTGAAAAAACTGAAGTAACTTATAATTTTTGTCTTCAAACTTTTCGGTTAACAGGGAAATATTTTCCCGATTAAAACTTTGCTTGATAATTTTAGCTTCCGGAATTTCTAAAAACTTCTGAATATCTTTAACCACTTTTTGAGTAGCAGTAGCTGTTAATGCAATGGTTTTTACTTTCGGTTTTAAATTTTTAAAATCGCTAATTTTTTGATAGGCCGGTCTAAAATCGTGTCCCCATTCAGAAATACAATGCGCTTCGTCTACCACTAAAAAACTTACGTTCATTTGTTTCATACGCTCTTGTACCAATTCTTGGTTGAGACGTTCGGGGGATAGGTATAAGAACTTATATTTTCCGAAGATGCAGTTATCTAGAGTTTGGTCTAATTCGGTATAAGAAATTCCTCCTTTTAACATGAGTGCAGGAATCCCTTTTTCTTGAAGGTTATTTACTTGGTCTTGCATTAAGGCAATGAGTGGTGAAATAACCACGCAAATTCCTTCTTGCATCAAAGCGGGAACTTGAAAGCAAATAGATTTTCCGCCGCCGGTAGGTAAGAGAGCAATTACATCTTGATGGTCAAGAATTTCTTGAATTACTTCTGCCTGGGCAGTTCTAAATTGAGGAAAACCCCAATATTTTTGTAATATTTCTTGGGCTTGTGTTATGGATTTATTGGTTTAAGTTATCAATAATAAAATCTGCTCGTTGTGCGATACTTAGTTTAGGGACTTCAATTAATTGGTATCCTAAATCTTCATAGGTGTTCATTAAATGTTTCTCAATGTCTTTTGCTTGCTGAAGATTTTCATAACGCTCGGTATCTGACTCATAAATTTCATCCCAAATGGGTAAGATAAAAGCTTGATCGTATTTATAATTTTTATTGGCTTCTATAAACGAATCCGGGTATTTTTCTTTTTTAAAATCCATATAAGCAGTGACATCGGGAATACCTCGATCTATAAAAACCGGAGCGCTAATTTCTTCTGCCTCGTGAAATTGTCTGATTCTTCCTTCCAGTAATTTTTCACTAAACAATAAAGGTTGGGTTAAAAATAATTGTTCAATCCCTTCTTTTTGTGCTTGTTGAATAATTTCTCGCGAAACTTCCGGCAAACAGTGATAGCCTCTTTTAGCTAGTTCATTTAAAACACTTGTTTTCCCGGTTCCGGGTCCACCTAAAATAACAATTTTTGCATGTTTTTGCATTCAATAACTTTTAATGGAAAGGCAATTTAAAAAAATAGTGTAATAAGCGTATCTTTGTAACTGAAAAAGAAAATAATTTATGTCAGAAAAACAGAATCCAGAAGAGTTTTATAAAAAATTGCGTGAAAAATTAGAAGATACTTCGCTTTGGCCCAGTGAATATTTATATAAATTTATTGTTCCTTCTTCTAGCCAGAAAATAGCTGAAGTAGAAAATATTTTTGATAATATGGGAGCGGTTATCAATACCAAAGCCTCTTCTAAAGGAACTTACACGAGTATTTCGGTTAACGTGAAAATGAAAGATCCCGATCAAGTAATAGAAAAGTATAAAGAAGTAGGAGAGAAGGTAGAAGGGGTAATTTCGCTTTAACCTAAATTTAATCAGTAAAAATTTTAAAAAGCTTCAATAATATTTATTATTTTGCAACCAAAGGTTAATTATTTCCAATTAACTAAGATAAATAATTTCAATTTTGATATACAATTTAGAATACAACTCCGAAAGAAGTAAACTAATTATACCTGAATACGGGCGTCATATACAGAAAATGGTAGAATATGCTGTTTCTATTGAAGATGATAAAGAACGCAATGAGGTAGCTAATTCGGTTATCGCCGTAATGGGAAATTTAAATCCTCATCTTAGAGATGTGCCCGATTTTCAGCATAAACTATGGGATCAGCTTTTTATTATAAGTGATTTTAAATTAGATGTAGAATCACCTTTCCCAAAACCTTCTAGAGAGAAATTACAAGAATCCCCAGAGCCGATGGCTTATCCTCAAAATCATCCCAAATATCGTTTCTACGGAAATAATATTAAGCGAATGATAGATGAAGCTATAAAAATGGAAGATGGTGATTTAAAAGAGGGATTAATATTTACCATCGCCAATCATATGAAAAAATGTTACCTTAATTGGAACAAAGATACGGTAGAAGATACCGCAATTTTTGATCATTTATATGAATTAAGTGACGGTAAAATTAATCTTAATAAAAAAGACGAAGACCTTACCGAAGCTTCTAATTTGCTACGTTCAAAAAAGCGACACAGCAGCAATAATAACAACAATAAGTCTAAAAAGAAACATCGTAAAAGATACTAAGTAACCTTTTTTAGAACCTACACTATTTATGGCAACATTTAAAATTGAAGGAGGGCAGCCTTTACAAGGAGAAATCCAACCACAAGGCGCAAAAAATGAAGCTCTTCAAATTCTTTGTGCGGTTTTGCTAACCGATGAAACGGTAAAGATTAATAATATTCCAGATATCAGAGATGTGAATAAACTGATTGATATCTTGAGCAATTTGGGAGTGAAAATTCAAAAGCTGGGTAAAGGGAGTTACAGTTTTAAAAGTGATGAGCTTAACCTGGAATACCTAGAAAGCGAACAGTTTAAGGAAGAAGGAAGCGGTTTAAGAGGTTCGATTATGATTGTTGGACCACTTTTAGGACGCTTTGGTAAAGGCTACATTCCACGTCCCGGGGGTGATAAAATAGGAAGAAGAAGATTAGACACGCATTTTGACGGTTTTATAAAATTAGGAGCTAAATTCAGGTACAATAAGGAAGAACGTTTTTATGGCGTGGAAGCACCAAATGGTTTAAAAGGAACTTATATGCTTTTAGAAGAAGCATCGGTTACCGGAACTGCCAATATTGTGATGGCTGCTGTACTTGCTAAAGGTGAAACCACTATCTATAATGCTGCTTGTGAACCTTATTTACAGCAATTATGTAAAATGTTAGTTTCTATGGGAGCTAATATACAAGGGATTGGTTCTAATTTGTTGAAGATTACCGGTGTTGAAAAATTAAATGGTTGTACGCATACTGTTTTACCAGATATGGTGGAGATTGGATCTTGGATTGGATTGGCAGCTATGACCAAAAGTGAATTAACCATTAAAAATGTAAGCTGGGATAATTTAGGCTTAATTCCTACTACTTTTAGAAAGCTTGGGATTACCATTGAAAAGAAAGGAGATGATATCTATATTCCTGCTCATAAAGACGGTTATGAAGTACAGAGCTTTATCGATGGTTCTATTATGAATATTAGTGATGCTCCTTGGCCTGGTTTCACTCCAGATTTGCTAAGTATTATGTTGGTAGTAGCAACACAAGCTAAAGGAAGTGTACTTATTCATCAAAAAATGTTTGAAAGTAGGTTGTTCTTTGTCGATAAGTTAATAGATATGGGAGCAAAGATTATACTTTGTGATCCTCACCGAGCTACGGTAATCGGTCATAATTTCGAGTCTCAATTAAAAGCCACGACAATGACGAGTCCTGATATTCGTGCCGGTATTTCTCTATTAATTGCTGCACTTTCTGCAAAAGGGACTTCAACCATTCATAACATCGAGCAGATAGATCGTGGTTATGAAAATATAGATGGAAGATTAAAAGCTATTGGAGCAAAGATTACAAGGCTTTAAAAGAAATAAATACTATTAAATATGAAAAATCCTCTCAAGTTGAGAGGATTTTTTTATGTGGTAAATTTTCTGTAAATAATTAAAGAACTCCAAATATGGCAATACCATATAGAAAGAAACGTAAAAAACGTAATAATCCAAATAATAAATAACTACCAAAAGGGAATTTAATGATTCCCGCAGCGATACTGGATACTGCAAAAGGAACCGGTAATAATGCTCCTACTACAATTAAAAAGCCTCCCCATTTACGCATATTTTTAATGTGTTTCGCCATTTTCACTTCCAAATAGACAAATACCGAGGGGATACTAGCAATCCCTCTTCCTAGGAAATAAGAAATGATTCCACCGCAATACGATAAAGTTGCTAATAAAAATAAAAATAGATTGGGGTGAGCCGATTTACCGGACCATGCAATAAATATTTCTGGAGGTATTAATCCTAAAATTGATTCTGAAGCAAAGAAAACCGAAAACACACCAAGCGGCGGAAAATTATCGGTGATATAAATCAATACATCATTAATATCAATCACAAAAAAATGGATACATAAAAGCGCTACTATAAACAGTAAAATAGGAATAGCCGCTTTTACAAGGCTTTTACCTACAAAAGTATAAAAGCCAGTATAAGAATAATACTGGTGAAGCAGTTTCCACCTAGGTTTTCTATTTCCGGGGCGTTTGTTTTTCATTGGTGGCTAAAATAAGGGTATCTGTGGCTCTTACCAATAAATAAGTGGTAAGAATTAGTTAATAAGTTAATTTTTATAAGTAGGGTTTATTTTGTTTAACTCCCTAAAATCGTATCCGGTAGGTAACTCATACAATTCTAAGTTGAAATAAGGTGTCGCCGCTAATAAATGATCAAAAATATCGGCGATAATATGTTCATAGTTTTTCCAAACCTTATCTTTACTAAAGGCGTAGATTTCTAACGGAATTCCTTGCGAAGTTGGTTCTAGCTGCCGGGTCATAGTCATCATATCTTTATTGATGGCCGAATGTTGATTGAGATAAGCATCTACGTATTTTCTGAAAATTCCGAAGTTGGTCATATTTCTACCATTCATTAAAATTTCTTTATTGATTTCGTGTTGCTTATTATAGTCGTTTATATCGGCTTGACGTTTTTCTATATAATCGGTAATTAATTGGTATTTCTTAAATTTTTCTAATTCTTCATCATTTACATAATGAATGCTGGTAGCTTGTATCAGCAAGGCTCTTTTAATCCTTCTTCCTCCCGAAACACTCATGCCACGCCAGTTTTTAAAAGAATCAGAAATTAAATAATAGGTAGGAATAGTAGTAATGGTATTATCGAAGTTTCTCACTTTTACCGAAGCTAAATTAATTTCGATCACATCACCATCGGCACCATATTTTTCCATGGTAATCCAATCTCCAATTCTAACCGTATCGTTTACCGTCACTTGAATACTAGCTACAAAGCCTAAGAGGGTATCTTTAAAAATTAATAAAATAATGGCAGAAACCGCTCCTAAAGCCGTTAAAAATTCAACAATAGATTTACCCGTGAGAATGGTGAAAACAATAATAAAACCAATGGCCCAAGAGAAAATTAAAAATACCTGAAGGTAACTTTCTATAGGTTTATCTTTAAAGTTTTCCAACGTGTTTAAAAAATCTTTTAGCGTGAGGAGAATACTTCTGATAAACCAAATAACTAAAAAGACAGTGACAATATCTAAAAAAGTATCTATTTCATCTTTTGTATCCGGATAATCCCTAAATATAAAAGGGATAACCCATTTTAAAATAAATACAGAAAGTAAGTGGCAAAAGTTTAGAAATACTTTATTATGGTATAAATGGTCATCAAATTGACTAATGGTTTTCCTAGCAATAACCCCGAGAATACGCTTAAATATATTTCGCAAAATTCTATTGAAAATATAAGTAGCTATCAATATAATCGTGGTATTGAAAATTACATTGATAAGCTTAGCAGTACTTTTATCCCAACCTAGCTCAACAAAAACTTTATAGAAATAATGTGTAATAGAATTAACGTCCATGTAAGCAAATAAATTTTTGCAAAAGTACATTTGAAATTTTGTATCGCCAAGAACAATTGAATATACCTTATAAACTATTCTTAAAGGAACTTTAAAATAAATAGGTTTAAATAACTTTGCCTAAAACCGGCAAGGATCATTAATGAATATACAACAACTTAAAACTAATTTTTCTAGGTATATCTTAGGTACCGACTTTTCTAAAGGAATGGTATTGGCGCTGGATATGGTTCTTAAAATTTCGGTAGCTTATTATTTTGATGTTTTACCCTTAGGAATAAGTTTGGCGATGGGTGCTTTTTTAGTGGCTCCCAGTGATGTGCCGGGAAATCTAAAACATCGCCTTTTAGGAATGCTTACCGCCGTGTTTTTGGGAGTGAGCGTGACATTACTTGGAGGGTTCTTAAACTTTAGTATTTGGATTGAACTTCCTATTTATTTTGTAGTGATTTTTGGTATCGCCTACCTGTCTGTGTATGGCTTTAGGGCTTCCTTGGTCACCTTTACAGGATTAATTGCTTGTGTACTGGGATTTGCAAAATTAGGAGGAGATAATATGCTATTGCATTCACTTTTAATAGGGCTGGGTGGACTTTGGTATATCTTTATTACCACCGTTTATTGGTGGTTAAGGCCCGAAAAACATGACGAATTATTACTGGGCGAAACAGCTGAACTAACCAGTAAATTTCTAGCCATTAGAGCGAAACTTACTGATAAAAATCAACGGGAAGATTTACTGAAAGAACAGTTTAATTTACAAATCTCCATTAATGATTTGCATGAAAGTTTACGGGAAGGATTAATAGGAAATAGAAAACGCTCGGGTAGGTCTAACTCTTCCCGACGAAAGATTTTAATTTTTATTGACTTAGTGGATATACTGGAACTAAGTATTTCGCATCCTGTTAATTTTAATAAGATAGATGATTTACAGAAAGAATTTCCCGAAGTTATAGAAGCTTTTAAAAATCTCATCAATGAAATGAGTAATCGGCTTATGCATATTTCTGAAGTATTTATAGATGGAAAAAAGCTTCAATTCAACAAAAACACAAAGAACTTAATAGCTGAGATTGAAGCCTTAATCGATACCTATAAAAAAACAGAACCATATCCAGAGTCCCGTCCCATGCTTTTGTTGATGCGAAATTTACTGGATTATGAAAAAAAACAGCACGAAAAAATTCAATCGATAGAAAGGATTTTAGAAACCATAAATGAAAAGAATACCGTTAAATTAGGGTATAAGAAAATAGAACAGTTTATCACCCCAACCGATTATTCTTTTAGGATCTTAAAGGAGAATTTTAGTTTGTCGTCAACTATTTTTAGGCACAGTTTACGCCTAGCTATTTTAATGATGGTAGGTATTTTAATTGGTCATTTCTTTCATGTTCAAAATTCTTATTGGATTTTATTGACCATTGTCGTGATTATGCGACCTAATTACGGACTTACCAAAGAACGCTCTAAGCAGAGAATTATAGGGACCATTGTAGGAGGTTTATTAGCACTTGGCATTGTATTGCTTGTTAAAAATCCTTGGGTGTATATTGTTTGTGCCGTGTTGAGTTTAATTTTAGCTTTTTCAATGCTTCAAAAAAACTATGTAGGAGCTGCTATATTTATTACCCTAATGGTAGTTTTTGTGTACGCGTTAATTCAACCCAACACTATTCATGTTATTCAATTTAGGGTAGTAGATACGGTTATCGGGGCGATTTTAGCAATTTTAGGTAATAAGTTTATATTTCCGTCTTGGGAACACCTAGAAATAGAAAATACCATTGCCAACGTTATTGAAAAAAATATAGCTTACCTAAAAGAAATAGACACCTATTACCATAACAAAGAAAAGTTATCTAATTCCTATAAATTGGCAAGGAAGGAAGCTTTTTTAGCTATGGGTAATTTAAGTGCAGCTTTTCAACGCACTTCACAGGAACCTAAATCCAACCAACGCCAGTACTCTTATCTATACAGATATACCGTGCTTAATTATACATTTTTAACTTCTCTAGCCAGTTTAGGAACTTTTATAAGAACCCATAAAACTACTGAAGCATCCATTTATTTTGAAACTTATGTAAGTTATATTCTGAATAATTTAAAGCTGGCCATGCAGAAGTTGAACCAAAAAGTGAAATTAGAAGTTAAAGAAGAAATGACCTTGAAAGATGCCGATAACTTTTTACATCAAGAAAACGAAAAACTAAATACCATTCGTGAAAAAGAACTTGAAGAAGGTCAAGATGAAATAAGCATGCCTTTACGAAATAAGATGCAAGAAGTACAATTAATTTCAGAACAATTAAAATGGCTTCACCAAGTTTCTTTAAATTTGAAAAATATAAATAGTACAGCCACTTATGAAAGATTATTTTAAAAGTCCGCCATTTTACATTACCGTTGGAATCTTACTGTTTGTAGGGATTATCTATTGGTTTACACGCGATAAATTTTATATAGAATATACCAATGCAGCACAGATTAAAATTGCGAATAAATGGGAATTACCCCGAGTGCTGGAAGAAGTTTCCGGGATTGACTATATAGATAAAGAACGGATAGCTTGTATTCAAGACGAAGTAGGTGAATTATTTATTTACAATTTGGTGAGCAAACAAATTGAAAAGCGAATAAAATTTGCTGAAAATGATGATTTTGAAGGAGTCGCCATGGTAGGAAATAAAGCATATATCATGCGAAGTGACGGAAAAATATTTAGCATTGATGATATTCGGGTAGAAAATCCTGTAATTGAAAAATATGATACCCAAATGTCTTTTAAATACGATTTTGAAGGACTTTGTTATGATAAAAAGAAAGATCGACTCTTACTGGCTGCTAAGAGTAATGGACCTGATGATGATGATAAATTTAAACCTGTTTTTGAATTTAAACTAGGCTCTAAGCAACTTACCGATGTGCCTATTTACCAATTGTTTTATGATGATCCTATTTTTGAGGGATTGGAAAGTGCAGGGACACCAAAAATTTTTAGGACTTCAGAGATTCATATTCACCCTAAAACAGGAGATATTTATATGTTGGATGGAGTAATAGGGAAGCTGTTAATTTTATCAAGTAATTGGCAGCCTAAAAGTCTTTATATTTTTAACCCTTCAGATTTCCCACAACCTGAAGGCATCACTTTTGATCCCGATGGAAAAACCTTTATTTCTAATGAAGGGGAATGGAAACCAGCCAATATTTTAGAAGTAGTGATTAGTGAGAAATCTAATGATAGCACTCAAACTGCTAAAGATTCACTTCGATAAATATGTAGGAGATTTTCTATTCAATGTCTTGAATAAATAATTTGTAATCAGCGTCATTTCTGAGCCTGCCCGTTGAACGAGCAGGTTTGATGCAGAACATTAACCTTTTTATTTTGTGATTAGATACTGTTGAATCAATCCCACTTGGCAGTTATGGATGTTTTAACTGATAATAGATATTAATTTTCTGATTTTAGAAATACAGATGTATCGAGAATAGGAGATAGGTCCCATTCTCAAAACTCTATTCTTCATAGAAGATTTTCACGAAAATTTGTACCGAAACGAATCCAAAATGTAAACTTCGGCTCGCCAATACTTTTTAAAGATAGAATTGGCTTATAATAGTTACTTGAATTTAGCTATTATAGGCTACTACTCTTTATCTTTTTTTCCTTTTAAGAAAGAGAAAATACCGCCTTTTTTCTTTTTCTCTTTCTTAAATTCTTTTTCATCTTTATTACCACCAAATAATTTTTTAAAGAAACCGTCTTCTTTGGTTCGTTCACAATCTAGATCGCTTATCACCTTACTGTCGGGTTTTTCAAAGTGGGCATTAGTGATTTTGTTAAACTCATCATCTGTATTTAGTTTTTGCATAAAACCACCAAAAATAGGTAAGGCAGAGTTAGCTCCTTGACCGATTCCGGTACTGCTGAACCCTATACGCTGATCGTCATTACCTACCCAAGTTACGGTTACCAATTGGGGCGTAATCCCTACAAACCAACCATCTTTATTATCTTGGGTGGTTCCTGTTTTTCCAGCGATATCATTTCTTAAACCATAGGTGTTTCTTAATCTCGTAGCGGTTCCTTCGTTAATGGTAGCTTTCATAAATTCCAACATCACTTGACGCGTATAATCACTATAGACAGGTTTTTCCTCTTTATTTTCAGGTTCAAATTCCGCAATTAGATTTCCATTTTTGTCCTCTATTTTGGTAATAAAAAACGGAGTAGAAGGTTTACTTTCATTTACAAAAGAAGTATAAGCCTTCGCTAATTCCAATAAACCTAAATTTGCCGTTCCTAAAGCTATGGAAGGTACTTCTTCAATCTCGCTTTTAATGCCCATATCATGAGCCAATTGAATCACTTTTTCGATTCCTACTTCATTTAATACTTTTACCGCAATGGTATTTACCGAATTACTAAGGGCTTTTTCTAACGAGTAATTTAAATCAGGGTCATTGAGGCCATCGGCGTTCTTGGGTGTCCAATTATCAACGTCGGTGTAAGTAACTGCTTTTACCGGAAAGTAAGTACAGGGAGCCATACCATTTTCAATGGCTGCGGTATAAACAAAAGGTTTAAATGTAGAACCCACTTGTCGTTTACTTTGGCTTACGTGATCGTATTTAAAATAGCGATAATCAATTCCGCCAATGTAAGTTCTTACCGCTCCTGTGGCAGGTTCTAAAGAAACCATCCCGCTATTTAAAAATTTTAAATAGTGTTGTAAACTATCTAGGGTAGAAGCTTGAACCACGCTGTTTTCATCCCACTCAAAAAATTCCATTTCCCGTTTTTGAGTCAAACTATCTTCAATTTGTTGGTCCGATAGACCTTGACTCTTTAATTGCTGGTAGCGTTTTAGCTTCTTCTTATTGCTTTCTATGATTTTCTTGTTGGTAAGCCAAGGAGCATTCTTTCCGTAGGCTTTTTCAAATTGCTGCTGAAGTTTCTCCATATGTGAACGCATTGCTTCTTCAGCATATTTTTGCATCATTAAATCTAAGGTAGTATGAACTTTTAAACCATCCCGATAAATATTATAAGCAGAACCATCCGGTTTTTTTAAATCTTTTTCATCGATTAAATGCTGTAATTTTTTTTGAATAAGCGCTCGAAAATAAGGAGCTACTCCTTGATTGGGTGCATAATATTGATAGTCTAAAGCAATCTTTTGTTGCATGGCTTTACTTGCTTTTGCTTCAGAAATAAAATTGTATTTAACCATTTGCTGTAAAACCACATCCCGACGTAATTGACTTCTTTCTGGGAATAATCTTGGATTGTAACTATGGTTTGCTTTTAAAGAACCAACTAAGGTTGCTGCTTCCGGCAAGCTTAGTTCCCGCGTATGTTTATTGAAAAACTTAACCGAAGCGCTTTCAATTCCGTAAGTATTATCACTAAAAGGAACGGTATTAAAGTAAAGTCTAAGGATTTCTTTTTTAGAATAGATTTCTTCCATGCGTTTGGCAACAATACTTTCCCTAATTTTGTTGACCACAATTCCCAAAGAACCATAATTCTTTCTGCCGAAAAGATTTTTAGCCAGCTGTAGAGTGATGGTACTTCCGCCACCGGAAGATTCATCAGACATTAAAATGGTTTTAAAAAATACACGTAGCAAACTTTGGTTATCTACCCCATCGTGCTCATAAAAACGAACATCTTCGGTAGCCACCAAGGCATCGATTAAATGTTTTGGGAAATCTTGATAGGAAACCGATTGTCTATCGAAAATATAATACTTCCCGATGAGTTTTCCATCTTTATCTAAAACTTGTGTAGCTTGACTTTGTTTGAGTTCACTTAATTCTTTTTTGGTGGGAACTTTACCCCAAAACCCAAAGTAAATACTTCCGTAGAAACCTGCAAAAGCAACTATTAAAATTAAAAACAAATAGAGTAGGCGTTTCACCCATTTGTTTTTGAAAAACTTTTTCAGCATATATCTTAATTAGTTAGTCGTCAAACTTTTTGTATTTGGACAATAAAAGGACAAAAATACCATAACTTGCCAATCCTGCCGAAACCAAAGCCATTAAAATTGTGCCATAACTAGAATCTTGTAGGAAAGAAAATGCTTCTTTGGTTCCTTTAATTTCATTTTGTCCGGAATATAAGCCTGCTTTTAAAAAGAAAAAGGCAATAATTCCTACCACAATAGCCCTAGCATAATACCCGAAATAACCTGCGTATTTGGCGAGTTTATGAAATTTAAGTCCGTCTATAGAAAATTCTTTTAGAAATCTTTTATCAACTGCTTTTTTAAAGTGAAAAATAGCTTTTCCGGCCAAAGCTAAACCAATTATTATAAAAGCAATAGTAACTACTGTTGGGCCAAACATATCCACATAATTTTTTCCACCTGAACTACTAGAACCGGAAATTACTTTTTTAACGGCAATTCCTGCGACGACCAAGTAAATTATAGCACTTACCGCAAAACCTATACGCTTCACTATTCCTTTGGTATCACTTCCGTTATTTTCAGGGTCGCTAAAACTTTGAATAAATCGCCAAATAGAATAGGAGATAAGGCCTAAGGCTAAAACAATTAAGATCACATTTCCTAACGGTTGTTTTTGTAAGAAATCCAATACTTGAAATTTTCCTGACATGGCTCCTCCCATGTTTAAGGCAGCTAGTAAGGTTAATATTCCGGAAATTAAATAGATGACCCCTTTGGCAGCTAAGCCAAATTTTGCAATTTTTTTTGTAGAACTTTTCATTTTCAGGCAGTTAGTTGGTTTTGAGATTTCAATGTACAAGAGATTTTGCAATAAGAAGAATTAATTTGATTAAGTTTAACAGCATATTTCACGAACGTTAAATTCTTCCAAAAGCCTTCAAGATTCTCGATGAAAAGTATAATCTATAATATCTTTAATCATTCAATATAAAAACTAATAACTATGAGTAATCTTAAAAATAAAACTGCCTTTATCACCGGAGGTAGCAAAGGTATTGGCTACGGAATTGCAGAAGCTTTAATAAAAGAAGGAGTAAATGTTGCTATTACCAGTCGTTCTTTACAATCGGCAGAAGATGCTGCTAATGAGTTAACAACCGATAGCGCAAAAGCTTTAGGTTTAAAAGCAGATGTAAGAAATTTAATCGATCAAGAGGAAGCCATCAGAAGAACCGTAGAAGAATTTGGGCAAGTAGATTTTGTAATTGCAAATGCCGGTTTAGGCCATTTTGGAAGTATAGGAGAGCTTACCGATAGAGAATGGAGGGAAACTATAGATACCAATTTAACCGGAGTATTTTATACCATTAAATCTTCTTTGGAAGAACTTAAAAAATCGAAAGGTTATTTCATTACCATTTCTAGTTTGGCCGGAACTAACTTTTTCGCCGGAGGAGCAGCTTATAATGCTAGTAAATTTGGATTAACTGGTTTTACCCAATCGGTCATGTTAGATTTACGTCAAGATGGCATTAATGTTTCTACCATTATGCCTGGTTCTGTTTCAACTCATTTTAATGGAAATGATCCTGAAGCGAAGAAAGATGAGCAAGCTTGGAAAATCCAAATTGAAGATTTAGGGGAATTAGTGGTCGATTTATTTAAAATGAATAAACGCGCTTTACCAAGTAAAATTGAAATTAGACCGGCACAACCACCTCAAAAATAATCTATAAAGATGAAAAAGAAAAAATTAGGAAATACAGAACTAGAAACCGCTCCTATTATTTTTGGAGGCAATGTTTTTGGTTGGACCCTAGATGAAAAAGAATCTTTTAAGATGCTCGATGAGCTGTTAGATAAAGGCTACGATACCATTGATACTGCCGATGTTTACTCCCGTTGGGCAGAGGGAAATAGTGGAGGGGAATCTGAAACTATTTTAGGAAAATGGATGAAAGAAAGAGGAGTGAGAGATCGAATTAGCCTACATACCAAAGTAGGGTCTGATATGGGGCAAGGACATAAAGATATTTCAAAATCTTATATTTTATCGGCCGTTGAAGATTCTTTAAAAAGGCTTCAAACCGATTATATCGATTTATATTATACCCATTGGGATGACGATAAAACTCCAGTGGAAGAAACGTTAGAAGCTTACCAGAAATTAATAGATCAAGGTAAAGTAAGGTACATTGGAGCTTCTAATTTATCTGCTGAACGTTTGCAAGATTCTTTAGATGCTGCTAAAGCCAAAGATTTACCGAAGTATCAAGTATTTCAGCAACAATATAATTTAATGGAACGCGATGATTTTGAGGGAGAAATTAAAACTATTTGTACTGCAAATAATGTTGGAGTGACTACTTATTTTTCATTGGCGAGTGGTTTTCTTACCGGAAAGTATAGAAAAGAAGATGATTTTGAAGGGAAGAAAAGAAAAAGCTTTGTACAAAAATATTTGAATAGGAGAGGCTTGGAAGTTTTAGGTGTTTTAGATGAAATTTCTGAGGCGCATCAAATTTCTAATGCAGGAGTTGCTTTGGCTTGGATTATGAACCGTCCCGGTGTTACGGCACCTATTGCCAGTGCAACAAAATCATCCCATCTAAAAGCTTTTGATGAGGCTGTTTCTGTAAATTTATCGGAACAAGAAATGAACAGGTTAACAGAAGTGAGCAAAAAGTAATTTCTTATAAATTAATGCATAAAAAAAGCGTGGAAAATTTTCCACGCTTTTTAATTTTAACCTAAATATTTTTTTAGGATCTTATTTTTAGACTGATGCTTTAAACGTCTAATTCCTTTTTCCCTAATTTGTCTTACACGCTCTCTACTTAAATCAAAAGTATCTCCAATTTCTTGAAGCGTCATTGCCGGTTGGTTACCAATACCATAATTTAATCGAATTACATCTGCTTCTCGGGTAGATAGAGTGTCTAAAGCTCTATTAATCTCAATACTTAATGAATCTTGTATTAAATTGTCATCAGGATTGGGAGATTCACCAGAACTTAAAACATCATATAGATTAGAATCGTTTTCGCCTTCTTTAAATGGAGCATCCATAGAAAGATGTCTTCCAGAATTTTTCATCGCCGTCTTTACTTGTGCGGTAGGCATATCTAATTCTTTAGCCACCTCATTAGCAGATGGAGGTCGCTCTAGCGATTGCTCTAATTGAGAGTAGGCTTTGTTTATTTTATTGATTACTCCAATCTTGTTTAACGGTAATCTCACTACACGGGATTGCTCTGCTAAGGCTTGTAAAATAGATTGTCTAATCCACCAAACTGCATAAGAAATAAACTTAAAACCACGGGTTTCATCAAAACGTTTAGCCGCTTTTACCAAACCTACATTTCCTTCATTAATTAAATCAGGTAATTTTAAACCTTGATTTTGGTATTGTTTAGCTACCGAAACAACAAACCTAAGGTTAGCATTAGTTAGTTTTTCTAACGCGCGTTGATCACCTTCCCTAATGCGCTGTGCCAACTCAACTTCCTCGTCTGCAGTAATTAAATCTACCTTGCTAATGTCTTGAAGGTATTTATCTAAAGACTTAGATTCTCTGTTGGTAACCTGCTTGGTAATTTTAAGTTGTCTCATATTATTTATCTAATTATTGTTTGTAAGTGATATCTAAATTCATTATAACATATTTAATTGGATTTTCCAAATTTAAACATAGATAAAATTGATATCACTATAAATAAAAAAATCACAGGCAGTAAAAAACCACCTGTGATTAAACGAGAAATATTAAAAAATATTACTTTATCTCAACTACTTCTACATCAAAAATTAAATCTTTTCCAGCAAGTGGATGATTGGCATCGATGATGATTGATTCTTCTTTTACTTCAGCAACTCTAAGTTGACGTTCAGAACCATCAGGATTCTTAGCTACTAAGCCCATACCTACTTCTGGAGTAATTTCTTGAGGAAGTTGATCTTTAGGGATTTCCTGAAACAATTCTTTTTGTATATCACCATAAGCTTCGGTTTGTGGTATTTGAATGGTTTTCTTTTCATTTACTTCCATATCAATCAAACCTTTTTCAAGACCTGGGATAATTTGACCGCCGCCAATGGTGAACTCGATAGGCTCTCTTTCTATAGAACTATCGAAAACCTGACCATCTTCCAGTTTTCCAGTATAATGAATTTTTACAGTGTCATTGTTTTTTACTTGACTCATAACTTAGTTTTTCAATTTTAAAAATCTGAAAATTAACTACATAAGTTAATTCACAATTAAGCTGCGAAACTACATAGAACTATAGGAATAGCCACAGAAAATCCGGATTAATCTAGCCTGTTAAGAAAAACTTAACAATTTTTAGATGTTTAAAGGGCTTCTGTTGGAGTCTTAAGGTAATATTAAAATTTAAGGATTTAAGAACTTATTAATAAACACTTAGTATTTAATCTCTAAATTCGGAAAAAAAATGGATGATTAGCAACAATACTTACACTTCTGAAGAGAAAAAAGTTAATGAAAAAACGTCAAAAATTACTTCAAGTGTAGTAACGGCAATTGTAGTAATGATTACTTTGGCAGTTATATATTGGATGCCTGCATAAATTTTTAGAATTTTTTTGTAAATTGTATATTAAAGTAACCAACCAAAATCAATATATGGCAACAGATCCGAAAAAAAATCAGGAACATGAAGATTACATTTTAAAAGACAATAAGAAAACAAAATTTGGGGCTACCTTTATAATTATTGTTCTCATCTTATTGGCTATTGTGGTAGTAGCTTCCGGTTTTTATATGGAATGGTGGGAGTTTTAAAAACTCACTAACCTATCTAACTACTTAGCAGACGAGCTTCAAAGGTTATCTTTGAAGCTCGTTTTTATTGTTTTAGTACATCTCCGGAGGCTTGTCTCACTAGGTTTTAAATTGTGAAAACGTATTTTCTTATAACGCTGCCAAGTCTTGCCCCTTAGAAATTTACAATGTAAGTTTTTTGGAAAAGATAAATTCCCTTTCTTATGTTTATGTTATTTTATATTCAAGTTCTGGATGAGAAGAAATTTTATATTGTGTATGAATGCTTAGCGAATCTTTTAAGTCACTAATATCTTTAATTATTATTGGAGTAGTTAATCCGCTTTCATCAATCCCAATTTTTTCATCTTCATATATTTGTATTTCAGTCATCAGTACTAATTGAGAAAAACCTTTTAGTTTTTTTCCTTCTATAATGGTTTCTTTTTTATCGAATAAAATTTCTCCATTTGTCTTTTTCTCTGCAGTACTTAAAGGGAACATTTCTTCCTTACTTACATCAAATATTTTTCTTACTTTTTCATAAGGTTTAGGATGATTTTCCTCTAATGGAATTCCTTCTTTTTTGAGTCCGATAGATAATTCTATTTTCTGTGGAATAAATACTGAATCGTAATTTACCTGATTCATCAAATTTAAAAAGATAGGAACCTGTTGTTCTTTTGCTAAAGCGTTTTGCATAGTTTCGCTTATAAGTATATCAGGTTTATTTTCAGAGTCTATGTTATATTTAGTAGCATCCTCTTTCACCAATTTTATGTTATAATCTTTTAGGCCTAATTTTAAAATTACATCTTGAAGAATTTCAAAACTCAATGGATTTATTTCTAATAATGTATACTTTATATCTTCTTTCGGATACCTAAGAATAAAGGGGAGAATTAGAGTAGCAAATGGACCAGTTCCCGCATATAGAACATGAAGAGGTTTTTGTTGATTGATTTTTTCTTGAATGGCTTTATTTATCCCTCTAATAAATTGTCTGGTCCTAATCATATCATCTATACAAAGAGCTGCCCAAAAAGTGCCTAATGCCTTGCCATTATCAAGATCAATATCATTTCTTCCATTTTCAACATCCATGTTTTGTCCACAAACCCCATTCAAAAGGTTTTTATATTCTTTTGATGCTATAGATAGTTTTTGGTAATCAAGATGATCATTAAAATATTCTGAAGTAATTCGAATTATTTCTTTTTGTAGTTCCATTGATTAAAATGTAATTATTCTTTTAAAATTTGATCTAATGATAAGTCTATAAAGCTGTTTCCTAAATTTAACAGTCCCAACACGTTTGCTCTCGCTGAATGTTCAAGACTCTAAGATTTTTTACTCTAATTGATAATTGCTTAAAAGGCAAGACACCTATTTTGATTATGAATAAGCTTTTAAAACATCTCTTTACCATTTATAAATCCGGATTAGGCAAGTTTTTTATTGTTGATGTCAGCTGTTATGATTGCTTCTACGATTAATAGTTGCTGGATAAAATTATAAACTTCAACTAAATCCCATATTGGCTCCATGAATTGTTTTATAGAGGCTAATGTGACATATTCGCCATCATTCAATTGATCAATCAATTGTGGTAACAGTGGATGTTTTTTTAAAACTATACGATGACCTCGTGCGAAGATCATAGTTTGTTTGGAGTCTTTTGCGTCTAAATAAATTGGAAATATTTCTTTTCCTTTAATTGAAAAATTTTCCTTTTGAGGTATTCTAGCACTTATTTTATTTGATATTCTTCGAATCCCTCCGTTACTTTTTAAGCCTAATATTTTTCTAGCTAATGTAATTTCCATTTTTTTCTGAATGGAATTTAAATCGATTACCTCATTCAAAATAGATTGAGGAGAATCCAATTTTATGGGTTTTTCATATTCAACTTGATTTACTAAGGCTTCTTCTGCGGTTTTCTTCAATAAAGCATTTTCGAATCGATCTTTCGGAGGGTTTACATAATCCAATACAAGGCTTAAAGAAAATTTTGGAGTGTTACCAATATGATAGACAGAATGCGGAATAACCATGGCATCACCAGGTTCTAATTGATAAGCCTTAGCTTCTGGAAGCATTTCAGAAATATTATGGAAAACTTTAGCATTATGTTCGATTGAATTGTATTTAGGATCATCCCAGGTATAGAATTCCTTCATTTCCGGCCCTAAATGAAATAAAATTCCGTCTTCTCCAGTAGATTCTTTATGAATACCAAATGGAGTGAAACCGTAGTTTCCCATAAAAAAAAGGAAAGATAAACCATCAAGTGGCAATCCTGCATTTTCCAATAAGGGACGTACAATAGTGGCCGCTTTTTCAGAAAAGGAATTACTGTATTCTTCTAAACCTATGAGAATCATCCCGAATTTTTGGTCATCAAAAATCTGTTGAGACCAATCTTCAAGTGAATGCTCCAGATTAGGCGGATTAGCTGCCATTTTTTCAATAAAATCATTTCTAAGTTCATTATTAATATAGGTTTTCATACCAATATGGAGGTTTTCTTTAGTAAAGAAATCCCTCAATACTTTAATTAATAATAACTTTATTTCTATGACATCCTTAGTTGAAAGTAATTGTTTTGCTTGCGCTGGTTTGCTAAGCGTATTAGAATCTTTTATAAGAGATTTCCAAATACTAGAATTCATGAGTTATAAGTGGTTGGTTAGTTTTTAATATTGGTCAATTGCATGCTGATGGTATCGAATATAATTAGTAGATAGGAGTTTAGAGTAGCAGGCAACAAACAATTGCTTATTGCTACCTCATTAAAAGTTTCTCTTTTATTGATTATAAATTGAAGAGAGCCCCTATGTTAAAACTACTTCTTCCGTTTCTAACAGAATTTCCCGAATTTTCTTCAAAAATATCGATAAAGCCTGTTTGTCCATCATATTCTATGTATAGCTTCATATTATCATCTATTTTGAATTTATATCCAATGCCATAAGCAAAACCAAAATCCGTACTTTTAAATTCGTCTTTTAAGTCTAAACCTAATTCAGAATCTTCTACATTAACTAAAAAACCAATATATGGTCCAAAATTTAGGTACCAATTTCTATTTGAACTAAAATGCCAATTTGCCATTATTGGAAGTGTTATATAATTTAATTTAAAATCTGTTGTAGCTCTATTGAAATTTTCGTCGATTATAAAACCATCAGACCACCCTTTATTGTCATAAATTAATTTAGCTTTCACCCCCCATCTATCAGAAAAATAATACTCTCCAGAAACTCCTGCGTTAAATGAGGTCCGAAAAGATGTATTACTTAGGCCATCTATTGTTGAAACATTTGCTAAATTTACCCCTAATCCAATTCCCAACTCAATATCTCCACTATTCTGAGCATTAGAAGTTAAAATGCCCAAAAAAGCAAGTGCAGCAATAAGAAATTGTTTTTTCATAATAATTTTAGTTTGGTTTTAATTGTTATAGATTTTCTTACTATTATTTTTAGTTCAGTATTTTAACGAACATGTTTATAGACAGGTAGGGTATAAGTGAATCATTGTTTCCCGTTATCCAACAAACTAAAATTTTTGTACCCGATGCTGGACGGACAGATTTATTGGTTCTCTTTATTTCCTAAAAAGCTAATCAAAATTTTCGGTTTAGAAATTACTCTGCTGTTTGTTGTAGCCGGTTTTTAATTCCACATTCCGTTTGATTTTGTCAAAATAATAGGCTCTTTATCTGTAATTAATATTGTCTGTTCGTGTTGAGTTACATAGCCGCCTCTATTTCCCACTAGTGTCCAACCATCATTTAATTCTACAGTAAGTGTTGATTTTGTAGAAATGAAAGTTTCAATAGCTACGGTAGTGTTTTTCTTGAATCTTTCGCGATTGCTTTTAACTCTGTAATTTAAAATATTTTCTGGCTTTTCATGTAAATTTCTACCAACTCCGTGACCTGATAAGTTCTTGATAACTTTAAAACCAGACTTTTTAGCTTCAGTTTCTATTAAATATCCAATATCTGCAATTTTTACTCCTCCTTTAATATTAGTTATTGCTTTACGTAAAATATTTTTTGAAGCATTTACAAGTGGTTGATGATTAAAAGTATCATTTCCTATAACAAAAGAACCTCCGTTATCAGACCAAAAACCATTTAGTTCAGCTGAAACATCGATATTAATCAAATCACCTTCTTTTAGTATTTTGTTTTCAGAAGGAATTCCGTGAGCAGCTTCATTATTTATACTTATACAAGTATATCCAGGAAAGCCATAAGTTTCATAAGGAGCAGATTTAGCGCCATAACTTTTTAGTATATTTCCGCCATATTCATCAAGCTCTTTAGTTGAGATTCCAACTTTTGCGTATTCTTTCATTAACTTTAGTGTAGTTCCTACAACTTCACTAATTTCCTTCATTCCAATTAATTCGGATTCTGTTGTTATTGACATTTTATTTTTTTTTGAATTGGCTACAAGAATGTAGATAAATACATTCCATTTATCTCACATTTATTACGATGTTAAATATAGACAAAATAAATAAATATTATTCTTGATTTCTAGCATTGGATTATGCCGTTAAAGGGGAGAACTATAAAATTTAAGTTCATCAAGTTTTATTATTCATCTGATGTATTAATTTTATTTTTAATGAATTATATATAGAGCATTGTATTTTAACTATTACCTTACTATATAGGTAATAAGTTCAAAATGGTATTAATATTAAAAAATTTCTTTGGTTAATGCTGCGTTGGTCATCGCACCGGCTAGATTACCGCTGGCTACGGCAGCAGCTACCGATCGCATCATGGTAGAATTATCTCCGCAGGCATAAATGCCTTCAATAGTAGTTTGCTGAAATTCATTGACTTTAATATGCCCGTGTTCTGTTAGTTCACAGCCTAAGGAAAACGGGATGTAGGAATGCTGTATAAAAGGAAAACCTGCATATAAGGCATCAAATGCTTGCTGATCTCCGTTAGTAAACAAGACGTTTTTTAATTGACCTTCCTGATGTTCAAGTGCTGAAATTTCTGTTTCCATGATGTTTATACGATGGGCTTCCAGTTTAGCTAATTGCTCAGGTTTAAAATCGGCTTTACCAGTAGTTAGGATAGTTAAGTCGTTCGTGAGGTTATTCACCAGAGAAGCTAAATGAAAAGCGCGCTCTCCATTGGCGAGGATTCCTGTTTTTTTGGTTCGAAACTCAAAACCGTGACAGTAGGGGCAATGTATTAAAGAGATTCCCCAACATTCTTTGAATCCTTGAGTATCCGGGACTAAGTCCTTTATTCCCGTAGCAAAAATGATTTTTTTGGTCAATAACTTTTCTCCGGATTGTGTGAAAACAAAGAATCCATTTTCAGTTTTTTCAGCATTAATAGCTAAGTCATTCATAAATTCTACGCTTTTGTACTGAAGCACCTGCTTTTTTGCTTTTTCTGAAATCTTAGCAGGGGGTACTCCGTCTTGCGTAATAAAATTATGAGATTGAGGTGTTTGCCGGTTACAAGCCAAACCACTATCAATAATCAATACTTTTCTTAAAGATCTTCCTAATGCCATTGCTGCCGAAAGGCCGGCATAACTCCCACCGATGATAATTACTTCAAAATTTGTCTGTTTCATTAGTTTAATTTTAATGTCTCATTTTTGAGACATATATAAATAAATTTTTTTAAGGGCTTATTGCTTTACTATAAGAGATCCAGGCAAGCTGTTTTATATCTTCTATATTTTGATGATTGATTTGCTTGGCATTAACAGTACTTTCAATAATTCCGGAATGTAAAACCTGAATCCATTCTGGTGACATCTTTGGATTTAATATTCCGGTTTTCTGTAATTCGATCACAAGCTTTTGAAATGTAGTGTAGATGTAATCATAATCGGCGCAATTTTTATTTTGCATTGTATGGTTATGATCTGCACTTCGGTGCATTTTATAGAATGTTGAATATTTCGCACCACAATCAATCCCAGCGTAAAGCATTCTTTCTAACTGCACGATTGGTTCATAACTACTTTGTATAGCCGCGATCATGGCTTTTTTACAGCTTATTTGTATTGCTTGTCTGCAAATTTCTACCAGTTCATTACGATCTTTAAAATACCGATGTAAAGTTCTGCGCGTCAACGCTGCATTATCGGCTACTTTCTGTAAAGGAGCAGATAAGTCTTCATTGAAAACTTGAATAGCAGATTCTATGATTCGTTTTTTGGTAGCCGTCATTATAAGCAAATATATAGATATTTCTCAAATGTGTGACATTTTTTGAATTATATTTTGTAAAAGTGTTTTGGTTGAGTGATACCTTGATTAATAAGTGGTGTGTTTTAAAAACTAATAAAAAGAGAAAATAGCTATTGGTAAACTTCAACTTGAAAATTTGCTTCCAATTATTTTAAACAGGTTTTTTATTGATGAAGATATTTGTGTAAATCCATATCTCAAAATTAATTTCATGCCTCTATAAAATGTCAGATTAAATTCATTAATGTTATTCAAGAATAAAATTGAATGTGTAATATTTCATTTTAAAAGTAGAGGTTAGTAATCGGATTAAAGGCAATAAAAAAAGATTAAAAACATCAGTGTTTTCGGGGGTTTAGCGAATTTTGAGGGATGAAATACCCTTTAGAATTAAAAAAATGTATTTTAATCGAATTTTATAGAAAGTTATCGAATATATTTTCAGTGTTTCTATCCCTTCCCTTCATTTGCACGTAAATATAATTAACTAGACGTGAGAAATTTAAAGTTTTTTAAGATAAAAAGAAGTTTACTATTATTAGTTTGTTTTTTAACCGTAAACTATGGTTTTAGTCAGGTTGGGATTGGAACATCAAATCCTAATTCTTCTAGTATTTTAGATATAAGTTCTTCTAATAAAGGAGTATTATTTCCTAGAATGGATTTGGCTACAGCACCTATAGATTCGCCTGTAGAAGGTTTAGTGGTTTGGAACACCGATTTAGCTAATGAAGGAGCAAATGCAGGTTTATTTTATTGGAATGGTTCAGCATGGGTAAGTTTAATCTCTAACGATAAGCTAGACTCACAGATTCAATCAATCCAATCGTCTTCGTCAGGTGGTGGTAGTGGAGCTGATGTTTGGCAAAAAGGAGGTAATGAGGCTGCTGACGGTGATTTTATGGGGACTACTAACGAAAAAGCTTTAGAGTTTAGAGTAAACAATGAGAGAATAGCCTATATAGAGCCAAATGGTGGATTGTCGATGGGTAAAAATGCCAGTGCAAACAATTATAAAAGTATAGCCATAGGGAATGGGGCTCAAAGCATAGCAAATACAGAAGCTATTGCAGTTGGAGTAGAAAGTAATGCTTCAGCTTATAGATCACTAGCATTAGGAGCTTTAAGTGAATCATCAGGAAATGAAGCTATAGCAGTAGGTCTTCAAAGTAATGCTTCTAATTATAGATCACTAGCATTAGGAGTTTTAAGTGAATCATTAGAAAATGAGGGTATAGCAGTAGGTGTTCAAAGTAAAGCTTTGGCATTTCAGGCTATTTCACTAGGGAGTTTGAGTAGATCATCAGCAAATGAAGCTATAGCAGTAGGTGTTCAAAGTAATACTTCAGGTTTTAGATCTGTAGCTATAGGTTCTTTGTCCACATCATCTAACAATGATGCTGTAGCCTTAGGAATAGAATCTTCTGCTTCCGGACAAAAGAGTACTGCTTTAGGAAGTAATAGTAATGCTAGTGGACAAAACTCAGTAGCTATCGGTTATAATTCCTCTGCTACAAATCCAAATACAATTATTTTAGGTAATAACGTAAATTCTGGTGGGAATGCCACTAAAGTAGGAATAGGTACTTCTAATCCTACTGAAAAACTAGAAGTTAATGGATCAATTAAAATTACAGATGGTACACAAGGAGCAGGTAAAGTATTAACCTCTGATGCTAATGGGAAAGCTTCTTGGCAAGACGCACCTTCAGGGGGAGGTTCTAGTTCTTCAGCAAACGTAGGATATGGTGAGATTTATATCAATAACGATGTAAATGTTACTTTACAACGTTATTCAAATACTACTTTTCCTAACGGAATTCCTGGCTTAAGTAGTGCTAATGTCAATGCAAATAATAATGGTTTTCAACCTAATTTTGCCGGTGTATTTAAAGTGACCTATACTGTTACTTATAGTAAAAATTCCTCTAACGGAACGGGAGAAATAGAATTTTACTTAACAAAAAACAACAATAAAATTAATGGTACAGCGATTAGAGGAGCTTTAAAAAATGGAGAACGAGTAACAGTTTCTTTAACGAAAATTATTGAATTAGAAGCTAACCAAACTTATTATTTACAAATAAGTAAAACGGAAGAAGCCCCAAATAATGGTCCGAATGTTACGATATACAAAAACGCAAGTAATATTTCAATAGAATTAATAGAGTAAAAAAGCGGCTACTAAGCCGCTTTTTTATAGAATTTTTATAAGACACCAACTTCCTCCATACAAGATTTCATTCGTTCAAAAGTTCTATGGATGTGGTTGTCCAAGCCAATTGAAAATCGAATCAACCCATCGCTTAATCCCATTTCAATTTGTTCTTCTTCAGGAATCTCAGAAGAAGTAGAACTTCCAGGGGCACTAAATAGGGTTTTGTAAAAACCTAAACTCACGGCCAAATATCCTAAATTTCGTTCCTGCATCAATTCCATTAAGGTGTTGGCTTTCTCTAAAGAACCTACATCAATGGTTAACATTCCACCAAAACCATATTCATCATTCATCATCTCTTTAAAAGTTTCGTGACCGGGATGATGTTGCAATCCTGGATAAACCGTTTTTAAGCCTAATTCGTGAAATTTTTCAGCCAAGTACATGGCATTTTCACTATGCTTATGCATACGAATATGAAGCGTACGTAGATTTTTTAAAATAGATGCCGATCGAAAACTATCCATAGTAGCACCTAGCAACATACAAGCCCCATCATTTACATTTCTAAGCTGATTAATAAATTCTGAAGAACCACAAATCACCCCACCAACCGTATCGCTACTTCCGTTAATAAATTTTGTAAGCGAATGAATCGTAATATCGGCTCCTAATTTTTGAGGAGTGATGGAAAGCGGAGAAAACGTGTTGTCCACAACTAATTGTATGTTATGCTTTTTGGCTAATTTTGAAAGTTCCCGAAGGTTAGCGATTTCAAGAAGTGGATTGCTCACTGCTTCACAAAAAATCATTTTGGTTTTTGGGGTAATTGCGGCTTCAACTTCTTCTAATTTCGTAATGTTTACAAAGGAGGTAGAAATATTGAGTTTAGGAAGAAAATTTTTCATAAACGCATAAGTTCCACCGTAAATAGTTCGGCTAGAAATAATGTGTTCTCCCGTATCGCATAACTGTAAAATCACGGGAGTAATAGCTCCCATTCCACTAGCCGTAACGGTTGCCGCTTCGGTAGCTTCCATTGCGGCTAAAGCTTCCCCTAAATAAAGATTACTTGGACTAGAGTGACGTGAATACAAATAACAGCCTTCGGCATTTCCTTCAAACGTATCGAACATGGTTTTAGCAGAAAGAAATGTATAAGTAGATGAATCTGAAATAGATGGGTTTACACCACCAAATTCTCCAAAATATTGAAGATCCTGAATTTTATCGGAAGGATTGTATTTCATTTGAATTGATTTTATTATTTCTTTCAAATTTGGATTAATTAAGAAATAAAATCAATAGATTTAATTATTATTAGAAAATAATTCATCAAAAATTTATTTTATTAGTTTTTATTTTTGTTGAATTGTATTTTCTGTTTTTAATGCTGAAAAATTTTCGTTATGAAACTAGATGAAATCGATAAAAAACTACTGAATATCCTTCAGCAGAATTCAAAACTAACGACGAAAGAAATCGCCTTTCGTTTAGAAATGTCGAACACTGCCATTCACGAACGTATTAAACGATTGGAAAAGGAAGGGGTGATTTCAAAATATGTAGCGTTGCTGAATACCGAAAAAATCAATAAAAACTTTTTAGTGTTCTGTCACGTAAAGCTCATTCAGCATAACAAAGAACACATCACAAAATTTGAAAAAGAGATTTTAAAGTTAGATGAAGTGTTGGAGTGCGTTCACGTGAGCGGTGATTACGATTATATTTTAAAAATCTATGTTAGTAATATGAAAGCATACCGTAATTTTCTCATCAATAAACTAACAATCATTAAAGTAATAGCGAGTACTCAAAGTACCTTTATGATTAATCAAGTAAAAAATAATACAGCCATTTCGCTTTTATAATTTCTAACGGCTTTTTACCTTCTAAATCTTGTTGATTGAATTACTTATCGTATTTTTGTTATCGTTTTAAAAAATCAACAAAACTAAATTATGAGCACTTACGACGTTGCAGTCATTGGTTCTGGTCCCGGAGGTTATGTAGCCGCTATTCGTTGCGCGCAACTTGGGATGAAAACCGCAATCATAGAAAAATATTCAACCAAAGGAGGTACTTGCTTAAATGTAGGCTGTATCCCATCTAAAGCTTTATTAGATTCTTCACACCACTATGAAGATGCTTTAAAGCATTTTGAAGAACACGGTATTGAACTTACCGGTGATGTAAAATTGAACCTTGAAAAAATGATGGAGCGTAAGGCTTCTGTGGTAGACCAAACCACTAAAGGAATCGATTTTTTAATGGATAAAAACAAAATTGATTCTTACCAAGGTATAGGTTCTTTTGAAGATAAAACCCATATTAAAATTGAAGGGGAAGAAACCACAACTATCGAGGCAAAACATATCATTATTGCCACAGGTAGTAAGCCGGCAAGCCTTCCTTTTATCGATATCGATAAAGAACGAATTATTACTTCTACCGAAGCTTTAAAATTAAAAGAAGTACCTAAACACATGCTAGTTATTGGTGGTGGAGTTATTGGTTTAGAGCTTGGTCAGGTTTATAAAAGATTAGGAGCAGAGGTTACTGTTATTGAGTATATGGACCGTATTATCCCAACCATGGATGCTGCCCAAAGTAAAGAGCTTACTAAGGTGATGAAAAAGCAAAAAGTAAAATTTGCCGTTTCTCATAAAGTAACTTCTGTAGAGAATACAGGTGATGAAGTTGTTGTTAAAGCGACAGATAAAAAAGATAAAGAAGTAGAATTTAAAGGAGATTACTGTTTAGTTTCTGTAGGAAGAAGACCATTTACAGATGGTTTAAATGCAGAAGCTGCCGGTGTGAAAATGAACGATCGCGGACAGATAGAAGTAGATAAGCATTTAAAAACTTCTGCCGATAATATTTATGCGATTGGTGATGTGGTAAAAGGAGCAATGTTAGCACATAAAGCTGAAGAAGAAGGCGTTTTTGTTGCTGAAACTATTGCCGGACAAAAACCACATATTGATTATAATTTAATTCCTGGTGTAGTTTATACTTGGCCAGAAGTTGCTTCTGTAGGAAAAACCGAAGAACAATTAAAAGAAGATAAAGTTGAATATAAAAGCGGTCAATTCCCGATGAGAGCTTTAGGGCGTTCTCGTGCGAGTGGAGATACCGATGGCTTTGTAAAGATCTTATCAGATAAAGAAACCGATGAGGTTCTTGGCGTACATATGGTAGGTGCCCGTGCAGCAGATTTAATTGCTGAAGCGGTAACAGCGATGGAATTTAGAGCAAGTGCAGAAGATATTGCTCGTATGAGTCACGCACACCCAACCTATTCTGAAGCGGTAAAAGAAGCAGCCTTAGCTGCAACAGAAGATAGACCTATACACACTTAATAAAAAAGTAATTAACTATTATAAAAAACCTCACAATTTTATAAATTCGTGAGGTTTTTAATTTTAAAATACGATGAAGAAAATACTTGCCCTTGCTGGCTCCAATAGCAAAAATTCAATTAATAAAAAGCTTTTACATTATGTGATTGGCAGAATTGAAAATCATGAAGTTAAATTTTTAGAATTAACTGATTATGATTTTCCTATGTTTGGGATCGACCATGAAAAAGAAAGAGGTTTCCCGGCCGATGTGCAAGTGGTCAAAGTGCTTATTAAAGAAGCAGATGCACTTGTTATCGCAGTAAACGAACACAACGGAGGACCTTCAACATATTTTAAAAACCTTACCGATTGGCTTTCTCGAATGGAGCTGAAATTTTTAGAGGGTAAAAAAGTATTATTAATGAGCACATCTCCAGGTGCTAGAGGAGGCGCTTCAGCTTTAGCTTATTACAAAGATGTACTTCCTAGGTTTGGAGCAGAAGTGGTAGAAAGTTTTAGTTTACCGTCATTCAATGAAAATTTTGATACCGAAAATAACAAGATTACTGATGAGATTTTATTACTTGGTTTAAACGATGTTTTATCCAATTTTGAACAAGAGTTACAAGAGTAAAAAGCCGTCACCCTGAATTTATTTCAGGGTCTCATCAAAGGGAAATATGTATCAAATTTTCAACCTATTTTCTCTTTTAAAAATAAGCAAGATTTTTACTAACCATTAACCACTAAGAACTAACGACTAACCACTCCCAACTTAAAAAATGCGTACCCCAAAAAAAATCTCTTTTTCGCTTACGACTCAATTCAAAACCAAATTGCTTACTTGGGCTAATCAATTTGAAGAAGTGATTTGGCTAGATTCCAACAATTACGAATTTTCCAGTAATGAGTATGAAGCTATTTTGGCTGTGGAAGCATTTACTGCTTTAAAAACCGATTATGTAAACGCTTTCGATAAATTACAAGAATATCAACACACGACGAAAGACTGGATTTTTGGTTATTTAACTTACGATTTAAAAAATAATGTTGAAGCATTAAGCTCTAAAAATGATGACGGTCTAGCGTTTCCCGATCTTTATTTTTTTCAACCTAAGAAAATATTCTTGTTGAAAGCAGAAGAGGTAGAAATGCATTACCTCGGGATGGTTGATGATGAAATGGAAGAAGACTGGCAAGCTATTTTAAATACTTCGGTTACCAGTAAAGCTGAAACAGAAAATAATACTTCATCTATAGAATCAAGATTAACCAAAGCTGAATATATGGAGCGAGTAGGGAAGATGTTATCCCACATTCATCGAGGCGATATTTATGAAGCTAATTTTTGTCAAGAATTTTATGCTGAAGATTTTCCCCTTCAACCTTTGCAGACCTATTTTGATCTCAATAGCATTTCAGAACCACCATTCGCAGCTTTTTTGAAGTTGGAAGAATTTCATTTACTTTCAGCGAGTCCCGAACGTTATCTTAAGAAAACCGGAAATAAGGTTATTTCGCAACCCATAAAAGGAACAGCAAAGCGTTTAGAGGATGTTTCAGAAGATGAAGTTTTAAAAGAAAGTTTGAAGACTGATCCGAAGGAAATTTCAGAAAATGTGATGATTGTCGATTTGGTGCGAAACGATTTGTCGAAAACCGCAAAAAAAGGGAGTGTTCAAGTAGAAGAACTTTGCAAATTGTATAGTTTTAAGCAAGTACATCAATTAATATCTACGGTTTCCTCCCAAATAAAAGAAGGTATTTCTCCGGTTGAAGTTATTAAAACAACTTTTCCGATGGGAAGTATGACGGGAGCTCCCAAAATTTCAGCAATGAAAATCATCGAAGAGCTTGAAGTTACCAAACGTGGACTGTACAGCGGCTGTGTGGGCTATTTTAGTCCGCAAGGCGATTTCGATTTCAATGTGATTATTCGGAGTATTTTATATAACTCTGCTAATAAATACCTTTCATTTTCGGTAGGAAGTGCCATTACCGCCAAATCTGATCCCGAAAAAGAATACGAAGAATGTTTAACCAAAGCTGCCGCCATGCATCGGGTGTTAGAAAAATTCAAGTAAATTTATTATTTTTGATAGTATACGATAGAATTATGGATCTTTCAGCTCAAATAAAGAATAGCTTAATCGAACGAATTAAACAATCTGAAAATTTAGATTTATTAAAGGCTATACAAGCTATTTTCGATACTTCAGACGAGAATATTTATGAGTTGAATGAACATCAAAAAAAATCTATTAGTTTAAGTAAAATTCAAATCGAAGAAGGTAATGTTCAAAAAAGTGAAGAAGTAATTTTAGAAATGAAAAAATGGCTTCAAAGCAAATAATTTGGACAAATAATGCGAAAACTGAATTCTATCAGATTCTAGAGTTTTATATTGAAAGAAATCAAAGCCCAATCTATAGCCAAAAATTACTTTTAGAAGTTGAAGATTTAATTTCAACATTAGAGAACAATGAATTTATTGGTAGGCTTACTTCAGATAAATCGGTTCGTGTATTTCCTATAAAACATTTTCTTTTATTTTATTCCATTCAAAATGAAATCATTTATATTTTATCATTTTGGGATAATCGTCAAGATGAAAATAAAAAACTTAAATTATAGTTCGTTAATTTAACTTACCTAATTATCGCAAAGAACTTGCTATCTTTGAAGGCAGCATGATTCAAGAATTTCAGCAACATATTAAATGCAAACTTCCCTTTTTAGAGAAAGGTAAATGTTTGTTAACCATTAGCGGTGGGATTGACAGTGTTGTGTTGGCATATCTGTGCAAATCATCTCAACTTCATTTTTCTTTGGCTCATTGCAATTTCAATCTTCGCGGAGAAGAAAGTGATGCTGATGAGGTCTTCATTAAACAATTAGCAGAACAATTAGAGGTAGAAGTATTTACACAATCATTTCAAACCGAATTATACGCAAAAGATCATCAGCTTTCTACGCAATTAGCGGCAAGAGAATTACGCTATCGCTGGTTTTATGAATTGGCAGAAGAAAAAGCTTTCGATTATATTTTGACTGCTCACCACGTTAACGATAGTTTAGAGACTTATTTGATTAACACCACTCGCGGTACGGGATTAAACGGACTTACGGGAATTCCTGAAGTGAACGGTAAAATTGTACGTCCGTTACTGTCGTTTAGTCGAGAGCAAATTCAACAGTACGCTCAAGAGCACGAAATAGAATGGCGGGAAGATAGCTCTAATGCTTCCGATAAATATTTTCGGAATAAGATTCGGCATCACATTATTCCGCAGTTAACAGAAGAGAATTCCAATCTGCTGCAAAGTTTTCAGCAAACGCAGCAAAACTTACAAGATGCAGCTAACTTACTGGAAGATTATACCACGATTTTATTTAGCCGATTGGTGGAAGAAATTAATGGGAAATATTTCTTGAATGTTCACGATTTAAAGCAAACCCCACATACCAAAGCGGTTTTGTTTCAGTTATTAAATTCATTTGGATTTACCGAGTGGAATGATGTTTATCAATTGTTGGAAGCACAAACCGGTAAACAGGTCTTTTCGAAAACACATCGATTGGTAAGAGACCGTGAAGTATTAATTTTGGATGAATTTTTGAAAAATTCGGAAGAAATAATAGCAATAGAAAAAGAGCAAACGACTATTGAATGGGAAGACAAAAAAATTTCAGTAGAAAATGTTAAAGAAATGCAAGAGTTTAGCCAAAACATTGCTTATCTTCCCGCGCAAAAAATAAAATATCCTTTGATCCTTAGAAAGTGGAAAGCGGGAGATCGCTTTCAGCCATTTGGAATGAAAGGGAAGAAGAAGCTGAGCGACTTTTTAAAAGATGAAAAGCTTTCGCCTCTTGAAAAAGAAAATACCTGGGTATTAATTTCAGATAAAAAAATTGCCTGGGTGGTTGGTCATCGTACTGATGAGCGTTTTAAAATTGAACCTAACACTACAACTATACTTAAATTAAATTTAACCTATGAGAAATAGTTTATTATTTATATTTCTTGCCTTATTTATAAGTTCTGCCAACGCCCAATTTGGCGATTCCTCAAAAGTAATAGAACCGGTAGAATGGAGTGGAAGCATTGAAAAAATTGCTGATCATTCTTACCAATTAATTTTAGAAAGCGAAATAGAGGAAGAATGGCATATTTATTCACAAAAAACACCAGAAGGCGGGCCATTACCACTTTGGTTTAATTATTTGGATGCTGGAAATGGTTATGAATTAGTAGGAGAAACTCAAGAGAGTGAAACCAAAAAGCAGTTTAGTGAAATATTTGGTGTTGATGAGATTTATTTTGAAGAAGAAGCTCGTTTTACACAAGACATTAAACTTACAGATGATAAGCTTTCGGTTATTAAAATGGAGCTGAAGTACCAAGTGTGTAAAGAAAGCTGTATTAGTGAAGAATATTATGTGGTTTTTGATCTTAAAAAAGATGATGTAAAACTTCTTCAGAATTACGACGAGTTTCAAGCTTATGGTACAAACCCAAAAACTACTTCAACAGATAATAAAGAAGAAGTCTCAGAAGCAAGTCAGGTAAAACAATCAGGTAAAGAAGTTAAGACCAATTTTGATGAAGATGAAGATAAAAGCACATTAACTATCTTCTTTTTAGCTTTCTTTTCCGGTTTCTTGGCTTTATTAACCCCTTGTGTATTCCCAATGATCCCGATGACGGTGGGATTCTTTACCAAACAAAGCAAAACTAGAAGTAAAGGTATTAGAAATGCCCTACTATACGGTTTTTTTATCGTCGTCATTTATGTGTTATTAGGAACGCTTGTTGTAGGGATCTTTGGTGCAGATGCTTTAAATGCCCTTTCCACCAATGTTACTTTTAATATTATTTTCTTTATACTTTTAATCATTTTTGCGGCTTCATTTTTAGGGGCATTTGAAATTATGTTGCCTAACTCTTGGGCTAATAAAGTAGACCGCCAAGCCGATAGAGGTGGTATTGTAGGTATTTTCTTTATGGCATTGGCTTTAGCAATTGTATCGTTTAGTTGTACAGGACCAATTGTAGGAACTTTATTAGTACAAGCCGCTTCTAAAGGAGGGATTGCTCCAATCATAGGAATGTTAGGTTTCTCGTTGGCTATTGCAATTCCGTTTGGATTGTTTGCTTTATTTCCTGCTTGGATGAACACTTTACCACGTTCAGGTGGTTGGCTAAATACGGTAAAAGTATTTTTAGGTTTTCTAGAATTAGCCTTGGCTTTTAAGTTTTTATCAAATGCAGATTTAGTGTTGCAAGCACATTTTTTAGAACGTGAAATTTTCTTAGCCATTTGGATTGCTATTTTTGGAACCTTGGCTTTCTACCTCTTTGGGAAAATTAAACTTCCTCATGATTCAGAATTACCACATATTTCTGTAGGAAGATTGAGTTTAGGGTTAATTATACTGGTTTTTACCATTTATTTAATTCCAGGACTTTGGGGAGCACCTCTAAAAATGATTAGTGGTTTTGCTCCACCCATGAATTATAGCGAAGCTCCTTATGGTGTGGGTTATACAAAATTAGGAGGTGGCGGTATGGCCGGTACTAGTGAAGATTTTCCTGAAAAAGCTAAATTAGGACCGCATGATATTATCACTTTTGAAGATTATGAAGAAGGAATGGCTTATGCAAAAGAACAAAACCTTCCTGTTTTGTTAGATTTTACCGGATATGCTTGTATTAACTGTAGGAAGATGGAAGAGCGCGTTTGGAGTGAACCGCAAGTATTAAGTAAGCTTAAAAACGATGTAGTTTTAATTTCTTTGTATGTGGATGCAAAAGAAAGTTTACCTGAAAATGAACAATATACAAGTGAAACTACCGGAAAGCGTATAAGAACTATTGGTAATAAGTGGAGTGATTTTCAAATACGTGAATATGGCGCAAATGCACAACCTTATTACATTATTTTAAACCACGAAGAGCAGCCTCTAAATGAACCAGTGGGATATACTCCGGATGTTGAAGAATATACCGCTTGGTTAGATAAAGGAATTGAAAATTTTAAAAAGTAGTTTTATTCAGCATCACAAGGTTCGGTAGGTTGACCATTTACTTGAAAACTTAAACGATCTACCAAAACATAAAATTCTTTTTTATCGGTATAAATCTCTACAGGTTCACAAGTTTCGTGAGCCTGTAATGTTTTACGCTGACTGGTTAAATAGCCGTTTTCATCTTCGGTTACTCCATAATTAAAAGTAATCAATCGGTTATAATTGTTTTTAAATTGAAGTTTCCAACGGTAACGTTTTCCTTTTTTACCATCTTTAGTAAGTTGGTACTGAATGTTTTTATAGCAATTAGTAGCTTGCCATTTTTGTGGACGGTTCTGGAAGTTAGAGTAAGCCAAAAAGCCTAAGAATAAAACCGACCCAACAATAATGAAATCACGTAGTTTTAGTTTCATACTTAGTTGATTTTTCTTGTTGAGGTAGAATCTGTTGGGATAGAAGTTTTTTGTTCAGCTTCATCCTTTTTTAGTTTAAACTTGGGTTCTACGTAATTGGTAGTAGCTTTCCCTACATCAAAATAGCTTACCAGTTGTAAGCCTTTTTTATAATCAATGCTAATGGTATCGCGATCGGTGGATTTCCCGTACTTTTCAATGATAAATGTATTATTTCCATTTTCGGTTAGTGGGACTCTCGCATAACTAATGGTTGCCGGTAAAGTTTGCCAGTTTCGGGTATCGGCTTTTTCTGTAGCAGCACCGGCAATATCGGCTCCAACTTTTACTAGGTCTTTGGCATCTTCACCTAAAATTTCTTTGGCTAAAGCTCCTAAACTTGCACTAGTAGCTTTTTTTGCGCCAACCCGTAAGGCAATATCTATCACTTCTCGTAACATTCTATCGTGTAACGATTGTTCGGCAATAGGAAAGAAATCTTCTACTAATTCAAAATTTTCTTCCTTATTATTAAATTTTAATCGTGCTCCTTTGTAATAGCTTTCTCGTTGCACGTATTTAGGAATAGCAATTGAAGTAATCCCTAAATCTGTTCCTGGGGGAATAGGAATAAAAATAGAATTATTAGCATCATTTACTGCTACAAAAGCATCATCAACAACTGTAATTTGCGTTTGATCTTTTGCAGGACCTAATCCGTTTTCCCAAAAAATTACTGCTTCTGCCGGATGTTTTTCAAATTCTTTTTCAGGGATATTGAATTGACTAGCGTATTTGTTGTATTCTTGGGTAAATCCTAATTGTTTGGAAGTTCTAAGTAAATCTTTTTTTAGTTGGTAGGGAAGTGGAACCCCGTAATAAGAATTGTTATTGTTAACGTATAATTCTTCAGCATTTCTATAGGCAATAAAAGCATTATTAATATCGCCGGTGGCTTCGTATAAAAGACCTTGCAGAATTTGCGCAAAAGCATCTTCTGTATATTTATTCTTGTTTTTCTTGTATTTTTGGTTGAGTTCCTGAAGTTTGATATTAATTCGTTTAGCTTCTACCAAAGCTTCATTAGGCATTCCTAATTGGAAGTAATTCAGCGCCATATAATAATGAATCATTACCTTTTCAAAGTCTTCTCCTCGGTAGGGAGCTGCCATTGGGTTGGTGAGTTTAGCAGCTACGGCTTGTCCTGCATTGGCAGTGATTCTATCATCTATTAAAATATAAGCTTCTTCAAAAAGTTGATTACTTTTTTTATAATTACCGCTCATATGTTCAACCTTACCTTTTTCCATCAAGTAAAGTAAGCGGTTTCTTTTTTTAGAAAGAAATTCATTGTCTTCAATTAAAGACGCAGCTTTATCAAAATTTCGATAGTAAACTTCATTTTGAAACTCGTAAGACCTATCATTATAAGTAATTCCGCAGGAATTCAAAGCTATAATAAGAACTCCTACGGAAATAAATTGAAACCAAAATTTGGTTGGTATTCGCATATATAAATTCGCTTAATTGACCAGCTTCTTAATTTTTTTGTCACCAATCCAAACCTTTTCATTAGTTTCTAAATTGGTAAGCTCTAAATCTACTTGATAATAAATTGCTTTATCTTTTTTGTACTGATCTACAATAGAGTTGATGGTTCCCTGTAGCATAAAATCAGCTCCTTGTTCTAAACCAAATTTCTTCATACTAGAAGCTGAAGAGTAGTTTTGTTGGTCGGCGCGTTCTGCTCTAATTTCTTCGCGCATCGCTCCGGCCTGTACCAAACGCATTCTACTGCTGTTGATAATAGCTTTTTCAATGTCTTTAGAAAAAGTTTCAGTAGGAATATGTTCGTGAGATTTGTTGGTAATCATTCCTACAATAATCACGGGAACTTCTCCACCGTTTTGTGAGGTATAAGTGTTGTACCATGGATGAGCCATCATTTCACTGGTAATTTCTTCAGCGGTGAGACGCGAGTCGGTATCGTTCCATCTTCCGCTAATATCGGTGACGGTATCTTCACTCACACGGGTAACTTTAGGCCCGCAACTTACAATAGCGAAAGAGAAAAGAACTAAAAAAGCATAAAGCGAAAAAGATTTTTTCATAATAAATAAATTATAGTTTTTACCGTTCTAAAATAGGTAATAAATTATAAAGTTATTGAGATTATTATTTTTTTTAGTTTTTTGATAGCTAGTATTTTAAATGATTTAGCTGTATAAATGCGATTTTTTCTGAATCTAATTTGTACTATATTTATGCCATTTCTATAAAATTGAATTGAATGAAAACCTACTTGAAGTATTTCTCCCTACTATTTTTTACATTTTTAAGCTTTCAACTAATAGCCCAAAACGATTATAAAGTTGAAGATTATTACACGAAAAAAGAAGTTGACATTGAGATGCGCGATGGTATAAAATTGCATACCACGATTTATTCGCCAAAAGATCTTTCTCAAGAATATCCAATTATTATGCAACGAACACCATACAGCTCTAGACCCTATGGTGAAGGCGAATTTCGTTCTAAAATTGGACCCAATGAATTTCTGATGAAAGAAGGAAACATCATTGTGTATCAAGATGTTCGCGGACGCTGGATGAGCGAAGGAGATTATGACAATATGCGTCCTTATATTCCGAATAAAAAAGGAAAAGAAATTGATGAAGCGAGTGATACCTATGATACCATTGAATGGTTGGTGAACATTGTTGAAAATAACAATGGTAATGTAGGAACTTGGGGAATTTCTTATCCCGGCTTTTACACCTCTTACTCATTGCTATCGGGACATCCGGCTTTGAAAGCCGCTTCGCCACAAGCCAGTATTGCCGATTTCTTTTTTGATGATTTTCACCATAATGGAGCTTATCTACTCAGCTATTTTATGGCAACTGCTTTGTTTGGAAATCAAACTGAAGGCCCCACGACTAAGGCTTGGTATACTTTTCCAAAACTTCCCAGTGAAGATCAGTACCAATTCTTTTTAGATCATACGCCTATTAGTCAGTTAGATCAATATTATCCCGATAATTTTTTCTGGAATCAGTTAAGAGATAATCCGGTTTACGATAAGTTTTGGCAAGATCGGGGACTTATTCAGCATTTAAAAGACGCAAAAATTAAAACAGCTGTGATGTATGTGGGAGGATTTTTTGATGCCGAAGATTTATATGGTCCGTTTCAAAGTTATAAAGCTATTGAAGAAAACAGCGATAATTACAATACCATTGTTTATGGACCTTGGAGCCACGGCGATTGGGCAAGAACTTCGAAGCGTCAAGCTGTAGGGAATATTTATTTTGGTGATGATATTTCTGAAAATTATCAAAGAGATGTAGAAACCGTATTCTTTAATTACTTTTTAAAAGAAGAAGGAAAACCTAAAAACTCTCCATTACCTGAAGCAAAGATGTTTGACACCGGTAGTCATGAATGGACATCATTTGAAGCTTGGCCACCAAAAGCTACTAAGAAAAAAGCTTACTATTTAGGGGAAAACCAAAAACTAAAATCGCTTCCCAATAAGTCATTTGAGAATACCTTTATTAGTGATCCTAAAAAACCGGTGCCTTATTCAGAAGATATAAAAATTGTGTTTACACCTAGAAAATACATGAGTGACGATCAACGCTTTGCCGCTCGAAGACCCGATGTATTGGTTTTTGAAACGGAAGTTTTAAAAGAAGACCTCACGATGGTTGGAGAAATAGAAGCAAAATTAAAGGTTGCCACTAGCGGAACTGATGCCGATTGGATAGTGAAAGTGATCGATGTTTATCCGAGTGATGCTGAAGGAACAGAAGAAATGCAAGATCATTTAAAAATGTCTAATTACCATATGATGGTACGTAGTGAAGTTATGCCGGCAAGATTTAGAAACGGCTTTGAAAAAGCCGAAGCTAGCGTTCCCAACCAAAAAACCGATATAGACTTTATTTTACAAGGGATTTATCATACTTTTAAAAAAGGACATAAAATTCAAGTGCAAGTGCAAAGTACTTGGTTTCCTTTAATTAATTTGAATCCGCAAACCTTTGTGCCGAATATTTTTAAAGCTGAAAAAGCCGATTACAAAAAACAAACCCATACCGTTTATGGTGATTCTTCCATAGAATTTATGGTATTGGAAAAATAAGAAAAAATGAAAATAAATTTCCCTACAATAGCAATCGTTGTCTTTTTAGGCCTGCTCGTTTCTTGTAAAGAAAAAACTAAAAAGAGTGAAATGGATGTTTCTGAAATAGAACATGAATCAAAGCAATTACAAGCTTTTTTTGATAAAACTTATCAAGAAGATTTATCCAATTCTCCAATGATGCAAACCCAAATTGGTTTAAAAACCGATTATGGGAAATGGGATGATTTTTCACATACCAAATATCCAAAAGATTTAGAACGTTCAAAAGCTAGGTTAGCTTACCTAAAAGATAGTATTAATGTAAATGCTCTTTCAAAATCTGATAGGTTAAGCTATCGTTTGATGCGAAAAAAACTTGAGAATGAAGTAGAAGATTATAAATTTCGGTTTTATAACTATCCCATTAATCAAATGAGTGGAATTCATACTTCCATTCCGGCATTTTTAATCAATCAACATCGAATTGATTCTGTAGCCGATGCAGAAGCTTATGTGAAACGTTTGCAAGGAATACAAAAGGTTTTTGAAGATGTGATCAAGACCATGCAAATCCGTGAAAAAAACGGAATATTGCCTCCAAAATTTGTATTCGTCAAAACAATAGAAGATTCAAAAAATGTTCTTACAGGCAAGCCTTTTAGTGATTCTAAAGAAAATAGTGTGTTGCTTCAAGATTTTTCAGATAAAGTAAACCAACTTCAAATCACCAAGCAGCAAAAGAAAGAGTTGATTAAAAAAGCCAAGAAAGCTTTAGTGGACCATGTGAAGCCAGCGTATCAAAAAATGATTGAAACCCTACAAGATGAAGCACAACGGGCGACTACAGACAATGGCGTTTGGAAGTTTCCAAAAGGCAAAGAATATTATCAAAATCAATTAAATAGATATACAACCACGCATCTTTCTGCAGAAGAGATTCATAAAATAGGTTTGAAGGATGTAGATCGGATTCACCAAGAAATGAAATCGATTATGAAAGAGGTGGGCTTTGAGGGCTCATTACAGGATTTCTTTAAGTTTATGAAAGAAGATCCAAGGTTTTACTATGAGCAGAATGAAAAAGGAAAAGCAGCCTATCTCCAAAAGGCAAAAGCGATTATTGATGAAATGCGCTCTAGGCTAGATGAACTTTTTCTTACGCTGCCTAAAGCTAAATTAAAAGTAAAACCCGTAGAAGCTTTTCGGGAGAAAAGTGCAGGAATTGCTTTTTATGAACGTCCTGCTTTAGACGGTTCACGACCCGGAATTTATTATGTGAACCTATATGATATGAAAGCAGTTTCTAAATATCAAATGGAAGCCTTGGCTTATCATGAAGGGATTCCCGGACATCATATGCAAATTGCCATTGCTCAGGAATTAGATAGTTTACCTGAGTTTAGAAAACATTTGTTCTACGGAGCTTACATTGAAGGTTGGGGATTATATAGCGAGTTATTACCAAAAGAGATTGGCTATTACAAAGATCCGTATTCAGATTTTGGAAGATTAACCGCTGAATTATGGCGTGCATGTAGATTGGTGGTTGATACCGGGATTCACGCTAAAAAATGGACACGCGAACAAGCGATTCAGTACTATAAAGATAATACACCAAATGCTGAAAGTGATTGTATTAAAATGGTTGATCGTCATATTGTGCTGCCAGGACAAGCTACTTCTTATAAGATAGGAATGATCAAGATTTTAAGTTTACGTGCCAAAGCAAAAAAAGCTTTAGGTGAAGATTTTGATGTTCGTGAATTTCACGATGTAATTTTAACCAATGGTGTAGTGCCGTTGGATGTTTTGGAAGATTTGGTTAACGACTATATTGAAAGCAAGAAAGCTTCTGCAGCTTAATATTTTCAAATCATTTATAAAGAAAAAAGGAGAAGTTATCTATCTAACTTCTCCTTTTTGGTTTGATAATATAGTGAATTTAGGTGATCACTAATTTTTTCAATTCTTATTTGGTAGACCAAATACTGTAAGAATGTGGTGGGGCTTGAAGTTTTACCCAACCATCAGCTTGTGTATAAGGTTCCCAGTTTGATTTTCCTGTAAAATCTTTAATTTGACTATTGTACCAATTGGTAGATACCCAACGTTCTTGCCAATTATCACTATTATTGAGGTAAACTATTAAACCGGGATTACCGTTTCTACGAGCAATATATTCATCTTGATCTGCATGCAGAATATTAGTAGTACCACTTGCTTTGTTATTATGGATCCAGATTAAATTGTTTAACTGGTTTTTATCAAGCCATTGTTCGTAATCTTGATAAAATATACAAGGATAGCCCTCGTGGGTCAAAATATAGGCATAAGCCAACATTTTACCATTGTAAATTTCATTGGTATCGTGATTACTAACAAAAGTTACTGCCCTCATAGGATTTCGTTTCCATAACATATCGTCTTGTAAACGAGTAAGGTCATTCCCGTCAAAAGCATCTTTCATTCGGTAATAACAAGCAAAATCAAAAGCCGATGCTTGCGCATTGTTTGTCCAATTTTCTAAAAGATCGACATTCGAATCCCAATACTCGCCAACGGCAAAACCTCCAACTTCATTTACCCAGGCATTGACCACCCAAGGTTCATAGCCTTTTACATAGTCAAAACGCCAGCCATCAACTCCTAAGGTATTTTTGTAATATTTAGCTACTGAATTAGATTGTTTCCATAACCAGTCTTGTACATAACTTTTGTCGTGGCATAAATCTGGATAACCTCCAAACGCTCCACTATCGTTAGAATGGGTATCATTAGGATGAAAATCTGTTGCCGATCTGTAGAACATTCCTGAAGCAGGATTAAAGTCTGTATAAGTATCTGTTCCTGTATAAACATTACTTTCTTGATCACCACCACTGTTATGATTAATGACAATATCGGCAATCACAGCTAAGTTTTGGTTGTGGGCATTTTGAATGAGTGATTCCAATTCTTGTCTTGATCCAAATCTTGTTTCTACAGATCCCATTTGATTATATTCTCCAAAATCAAAGTAATCGAACGGGTCATATCCCATAGAAAAAGGACCATTTTGAGCTTTTGAAACGGGTGGTAACCAAATCGCATCTATACCGGCATTACTCCAGTCTTGTACTTTGGTAGATACAGTGTTCCACCAAGTACCACCGGCAGGAACGTCCCAATAGAAAGCTTGCATCATTACTTTAGAACCTGTGCTTGTGGTTAATGATAAACTTGTTGCTTGGGTTTGATTATTTTTTTCTGCTGATGAACTATCAAAATCATCAGTAGTACAACTTGCATAAAGAGCAAGTAGTCCCATTAATAAAAATTTGTTCAATTTTTTCATAATCATTAAGTTTTAAAAATTAAAAAGGAGAGTAAATTAAAAGGAGAAGCTTTTTCAGTAACTTCTCCTTTTATTGGTTAATATTTTTAGACTTAGTTCACTATTAATTTCTTCTGAATTCTATCTCCATTTTGTTCTAATTGAAGAAGGTAAATTCCTTTAGTGAAACTTGAAACATTAATCGCTTGGTTAGGGCGAATGTTTTCTTTTACCAGAATTTGCTTTCCGGTAAGGTCATAAATTTTTATGCTATCTACTTGTTCAGATAAATAGATGTTTTCGCTAGTTGGGTTAGGGTAGAGGCTAATGGTAGAAGTTTTAAAAACTTCATTATTTAAATTAGCTTCTTCATTTCCGTAGATAAAATATTCACCAGGAGCTAAAGCAATAGTAGCGTTTACATCGCTTACTTGGTAAGTATTATTATTCATTAAATTATACCAAGTTCCTGTTTCTTGAAATGCTGGATCAATACTTTGTGTAGTAACTCCAAAATTACCAATAATGGTTACATATTTTATTTCATTTCCGGTGGCATTGGGATTTTCTAAGTGAATGGATTTTAATCCGTTACTGTTGTCAACATTCATTTCAATACTTCCGGTTGCAAAGATTTCATTTCCTTTTTTCAAGGCAATCATTTGTGCATAGGCATCGTATAAATCGGTACGATCGGTTTCGTTTAAGAAGTCCCAACCATCTGGTTTTTCAGAAAGTTTGCAACTGTCGTCGTTTGGAATGGTGCCGTCTGAACAAGCGAAGATACTGGTATCGTAACCTAATTCTCCAAATTGCCAGATCATTTTAGGACCTGGAACGGTAAAGAAAAAAGCGCCTGCAGTTTCCATGCGATCTAAAGCGGTAGAAAGATTGGTAACATCATAAGAACCACTAGAATTTCCGTAAGCTAAGTTTTTAAACATCAAGCGTTCTTCATCATGGCTTTCCATATAACCTACGTTTCTAGGTGTTGGAATTCCGATATTTTCATAAGAAATGTCAGAGAAATTTGAGTTAGCGTTCCAGCCCATGGTTGCCTCATTATAGTTATAATTCAGCTTGTTCCAGAACATAATTCCTTTTCCTTCATCTAGACGATAATTGGCCCATTCTATTTCTTCATTTCTAGAAGAACCACTTCCTAAGTGTTCAAAAACAATATAAAAGTCTGAATCTGCTGCCCATTGGGTATCGGCATAATCTTTTAAAACTTGTACACGATCGGCTTGATAACTATTGGTACAAGTTTCATTACCACTACAGTTTTGGGTAAATCCTTTTGTTAAATCCCAACGGTAACCATCAATGTGAAATTCTTCAATCCAATATTCTAAGGTTTTATTCACATAATTTTGTGTAGCGATAGACTGATGATTAAAGTCGTTAAAAACACTATAGGTATGTGTTGCGGAAACATTAAAATATGGAGAATCTGCAGCAACGATACCTCCGGTACAACCATTACAATCGTTATACATTCTATAAAGTGGGTTTTGACCTGTTGCGTGATTATAAACCACATCAAGAATTACTGCAATATCACGTGCATGGCATTCATCTATAAATTCTTTAAGCATTTCAGGACTTCCGTAATATTTATCTAAAGCCATATGAAATGCAGGATTATACCCCCAACTTAGGTTCCCATCAAATTCTGAAACTGGCATTAGTTCGATGGCGTTTACTCCTAAGCCTTCTAGATAATCTAACCTGTTTTTTACAGCATCGAAGTTTTGAACGTCATCAAAATCACGGATTAAAATTTCGTAGATCACCAAATCTTCTTTTGCCGGTGGTGTAAAACCTGTGTTTTCCCAAGTATAGGAAGGAGCATTTCTTCTAATCCATGAAATAGCTTCGGTTGTCATTCCTGTAGGATAAGCCGGAATATTATCAAATGTATCTGGCGAAATAAATGGATCGTCATATGGGGATAAAATTAAAGTAGAATAGGGGTCTGCTACATTAATCTCACCATCTATTAAATATTGAAATAAAACATCATCTCCGGTTTGGTCTAAATTATTTAAGGTAATCCAATATTTTTCTTGAGCAGCATCGTAATTCATTAAATAATCACTGTTGATGTTCCAATTATTGAAATTACCAATAACGTGAACAAAATCTTTGTTGGGTGCATAAAGCACTAAAGTAGCTGTGTTCGGGTTATTTGGATCGAAGTTAATCCCATCTTCCATTCCTGCAGGAACGGCCATTTGCGTTGGATTTGGAGTAACAATTCCTTGAAAAGTTGCAGAAAGACTATTAGAAGAAGCTGTCTCTGTAGCGATTAATTCAAAGTTAGTATCTTGGTTTAGAGTATAGTTGTAGGTATAATTTTGAATATTGTTTTGAATATCTACACTATTTCCATTTGCCAATAATTCAAAATTGGCATTTACCGTTGTTGAAGCTTCTATTGTTAATGTGTTTCCACTATCTAAAATAGTTACTTGATTTGTTGGATTGTTTAAATTAAATTGAAAAACACCAACTTCAACATAATGATCTTGTGTTTTTTTGTCGCCACTACCATCTTTCGCTTTGGCTAACATTCCAATACTTCCGATATTAGAAGTGCCATAAAGATCTTGTGGGATAAAAGTAAATGAGTAAGTACCGTTACCATTATCGGTAAATTTCTGGGCTTCATCAGAGTTTCCCCAACTTCCATTGGTGGGTGAATCTTGAGAGTTTTCATCGTTAAGATCGTAAAACCAAGTCCACAGGTATAAATCTGAAACACCCCATTGTGATAAATCGATATTAGAAACGGTAATGGTTACCTGATCATCTGGATTAAACTGTTCAGGGGTTAGTGTAAACGTAGCATTTTGTTGCTGAGCGAAAGCTATACTTGTGAACAATAGCAAAGCAAGCCAAAGTATTTTGTTTTTCATTTTTAATAATTTTATTTTAAAAAAAAGCCCTGAATACTTAAACCATAGATATATGAGTTGTATTCAGGGCTTAACATGTATTTTTAGTTGAAAATAATTCTTAAAAAACTAATTCTAAAAAGATTTACTCAATAGTATAAGTTCCATTCTCGAAATCTACGATAATGGTATAAGTTCCTGCTGTAACAGCAATGTTGTCACCACCATTTGCCAAGTTACCTTCACTACCTCCAAAATTGGTTCCCCAATCATTATTTAATCTAAATTTGATTTCGCCATCGGTTAAGGTAACGTTTTCAGCCATCCAAGTGTTATTTTCACCATTGTAATAAAGTTGAACATCGGGACCATCCCATCCATTAGGAGTCGCGTCTCCGACGATACCCCAAGAATATTCTTCCATACTATAGGTTAGCTCATTTAAGTCTATATTAATTTTATAGGTTCCCGCAGTAACGGCAATATTATCTCCTCCTGCTACGAGATTACCATCAGAACCACCATAATTATTACCCCAATCTTCATTTTCCCTGAATTTAATTTCACCATCTGTTAGGGTAGTGTAAGCCACATATTTTTGATCATCTACACCTGATAAATCTGTTTTCCACATGGGTACATCAGGAGCATCCCAACCATATATAGTAGCATCACCAACAACCCCCCAAGTGGTACTTAAATCTACTTCTTCTACAGTATTTTCAATTAATTCAATATTTAAGCCTACTACATCAGAAAACTGTTCTACTACATTGGCTGCATCACTACCAACATAGGCTCTAACTCTAAAGTAAAGTGTACCAGTATTTGGAGCTTCAGTATCTGGGTCGTTATCTAAACCTGCTTCGTTAGCTAAGGTTATCATATTACCAATAGTTACAGCTTGATTAGTTACAGAGATACTACCAATACCAGGAACTTCACTAAAAGTGCCGTTTTCTGTTGTAGAACTTTCTAGTTGATAACTTATAGGGGTTTGTACATCAAAGTTGGCTTCATTCCAAACAAATCGTTCTGCAGGGTTATTGGCAACTAAAGGACTTAAGCTATAGTTTTCTGCTAAAGAATTTGTAAAGGTAAAATCTGCTGTTTGCTCTGGGCTTGCGATAAACGTGAATTCATCATCTTCTTGACAAGCGATAAAACTTAATGCGATAAAGCATAAAGCGAATATGTTTATTAACTTTTTCATGATTATATGTTTTAGTATCCTGGGTTTTGAGTTAAATTAGTATTGATTAAAATATTGTTACTTGGTAACGGAAATAAGTTCCTAAACTCAGAAACTGAAGTTCCTGCTTGCGCACCACCTTTAAACGGCCATAAATAACTTCCTGAGGTAAAGTCACCAAAACGGATTAAGTCTGTTCTTCGTTGACCTTCCCAGTATAATTCTCGGGCTCTTTCATTAATAATGAAATCTAAATCTAGATCGCTACTAGAAATGTTTCCGTTATTATTACCAAATGCTCTTGCTCTTAACTCGTTGATATAAGTTGTCGCTGTTTGAAGGTCACCACCGCTTCCCCCTCTTAAGACAGCTTCTGTATAGTTAAGATAAATTTCAGCTAAACGAATTAGCGGTAAATCGGTATCTACAAAATCTCCTCCTTCATCTACACCAGGATTCCCTTGTGAATCTACATTGGTGAATTTTGTAACGGCATAACCATCGGTAAAGGTGTTAGCAATAGTGTTTATTTCTAAACTTTGCCCATCGGTATAAAACATAGCTCTACCATCTGCCCATTCAATAGGATCACCGTCTTCGGTATTTGTAACGGCATAATCAAACTTATTCACTAATGCTTTGGTGGTTCTTAAACCTTCCCAACCACCATTAATTCCCGCAGCAGCAGCATCCATAGAGCCTCCTCTAGAAGCGTGAACTAAGAAAGTAGTACCTCCATAAGTTCTAGAACTGTTACCGTCGAAGTTGATAGCGAAAATAAATTCGTTTTGTGCTCCATTAGTATTGTTATCGGCTTTGAAAAGTTCATCGTAAGCAGAACCATCACCATTAGCATCATTGTCATTAATAGAATATGTTGAATTAATAGCCAATTTAGAATAAGTGACTGAATCTGTATAACGATCTTCACCTACCCAAACTTCTGCATTCAAGTATAACTTAGATAATAAAGCCCAAGCCGCTACACGATCTACACGACCATATTCATTAGCTCCACTTTCTTTTAGGGAATCTTGAATTTCTAATAATTCACTTTCTATAAAAGCAAAGATTTCTTCTCTTGAACTTTGTTCTGGTAAAGAAGTAGAAACTACAGTAGTCAAGGGAACATCTGCATATAAATCTATTAGGTTATAGTAAGCGAATGCTCTAAGGAATCTAGCTTCTGCGATATAAGCATCTACTTCTGGACTATCTAAGTTAGCCGCATTTGTAATAAATGAATTACAAAACGAAACCTCTTGAGCTAAACGATTGTACATAGCGGTCGTAAAATCGTTACTTGCTCCCCAGCTCATTGCGTGAAGATCTGGTAAACCAGGATCTCCCCAACCTACAACGGCGTTGTCGGTTGTTAATTCATTTAAACTAAACAACATTCTGGAATATTGAGAAGTACCTTCATCAATTCCTGAGATATCCGGTTGTCCTGCAGGACCTTCTTGTCCTGTTAAAGCTAAACTAGCATAAAGCTTTGCTAATGCACTTTTAGCTTCTGTTGCGTTGGCAAAAACATTTTCTTCAGTAAAACTATCTGGGTCTATAGTTGGATCTACATCCAAATCGTCATGGCAAGATATTAATATCATTGCCGGTACAATGAAGAAAAGCTTGTTTATAAAATTTATTTTCATAATTCTTTTTTAAAAGTTTAAATTAACTCCAATACTATATAATCGTGGTCTAGGGTAGAAGTTATTATCAATACCTCCACCTATTTCAGGATCTAGTCCATCATACTCGGTTACAGTTAATACATTTTGTGCAGAACCAAAAATCCTTAAATTACTGTCTTTATTAAATATATTACGAATGGTATATCCAAGTGTAATGTTATCTAATTTAAAGAAAGAAGCGTCTTGAATATAGTAATCACTTTGTAAATTACCATCGGTTAAGTTTTGAAATCTCGAATTATACGTGTCTGCATGTAGGTTGGTTAGAATACCATTTTCGGTGGCTCTAATTCTATAAGATTTAGCAGAAGCCATATTGTTGTAATTATAGTTTCCTAAACTTACTCTGGATACTATAGCTAAATCCCAATTTTTATAGTTTAAGTTGGTATTTAATCCCATAGTGATATTTGCGTAAGGATCTTCCGCTAAATATTTATCGTCGTCATTAATGATGTTATCTCCATTTCTATCTACATAAGCTCCTTCGACTGGCCTTCCATTTTCATCATAGATTTGCTTAAAAACCCAATATGTACTAGGCGAATGCCCTTCTTTATGCAATTGAATATTATTACCTGTACCACCATTGATACCTCCAGTTTGTACAGCGTCGGGAAGATTGGTAATTTCATTGTCGTTAAGCGCTATATTATAACCAATCCGCCAAGTAAAATCTTCTGTTTGAATAGGAGTTGCATTAATTTCAAATTCGATACCTCTGTTTTCCATATCGCCAATATTCGCATTAATACCATTTGAGAAGTTTGTGAAAGGAGAAACGGTTACAAAAGAGATTAAGTCCTTTGTTTTATTCATATATGCATTTACAGACCCAGAAATTCTGCTGTCAAATAGAGCATAGTCCATACCAATATTAAAAGTTCGGCCAATTTCCCATCTCAAGTTTTTATTTATTGCTTCTGGTCGATAAGTTTGTATGAAATTAGGATTATTGTTGTTATTGTATCCAAATTGATAATTAGCATTGGTTCTACTGCGCGTATATCGAGTTAGAAATAAATAATTATCCAATCCATTTACATTACCAATTTCACCAAAACCTACTCTCAACTTTAATTGGTTGATGGTTTTAGATTTGAAGAAATCTTCGTTATTAATATTCCACGCTAGAGCAGCAGAAGGGAAATAACCCCATCGGTCATTTGGATTTAATCTTGATGAAGCATCTGCTCTTAAAGAAGCCGTGACTAAGTAACGATCATCAAAATTATAATTGATTCTACCAAAGTAAGATAGCAATACGTGCTCATATTTATCGATAAATTCATATTCGTTTCCTTCTTGTTCAGCTTCACTATCGTAACTATAATTATCATTATAGAAACTTTGGTAGGAATGGCCTATTACAGCAGTAATAGAATGATCTTTAATATCTTTATCATAAGTTAAATACGCATCAAATAATTTGTTGGTTGATTCGTTTTGATAATTAGAATATGAACCATCCCAATCTAATTGTGTGGAAGGTAACGCTTGTGATACTACAGTTCTTCCATGACTATTGGTTTTATCTAATCCTAAATTAACTGTAGCTGTTAAATCAGGAAAGAAATGTAAATTATAATCTATTTTGGCGTTTCCAATAAACCTTCTTACTTCAGCCGTGTCGTCTTTTTCATTAATCAAAGCAACAGGGTTGGTTGGCGCAAGGTTGTATTGTGCATTTCCAGTTGAATTTAACCAAGTGAAGTAATTAGAATAAGTAGAAGTAGGGTCGTAAACAGATTGTGTTGGGTCAAAATCTACAGAAGCACCGATAGCATCTCGATTACCAAAGGTGTTTTCATTATACATGCCACGTCCATTTAATTCAAATTTTAAATGTCCATCAAAGAAACTTGGTCGTAAATTTATCGAAGCCGTAGTTCTTGTGAAATTATCATTTTTTAAAATACCATCTTGGTCTGAATATCCTAAAGATGCTCTTAAAGGCATAAATCCTCCTACATTCCCGGTAGTACTAAAATTATGTTCAGATCCAAAAGCATCTCTATAAATAAGATCTTGCCAATTGGTGTTGGCTGTTCCTAACCTTTCGATTGCAGCTTCATTACCAATTTCATTTACTAAACTTCTAAACTGATTCCCATCTAATACATCCACATAATCAGTAGGTGTATAAAGTGTAGTGGTTGAAGAATAATTAAATTTAAACTCTAAACCTTTTCCTTTTTTGGTAGTAATTAGAATAACCCCATTAGCAGCTCTAGAACCATAAATAGCTGTAGCCGAAGCATCTTTTAAAACGGTGATGCTTTCAATATCGTTTGGGTTAATAAAATCTAATGGATTTCTAGAACCTCCTACGGCATCATTAGAAATAGGAAAACCATCAATCACGTAAAGTGGATCATTATTTAGTTGTATTGAACCTCTACCACGAATGGTAATACTACTTCCGTCACCCGGGGCACCACCCGTAGTTACATTAACCCCAGCAATTTTACCGGTGATTAATTGGCTAGCGGTGTTTTGTTGCCCTTTATTAAAATCTTCCGTAGAAATTTGATTAACAGCTCCTGTTAAATCTCTTTTAGAAGTAGTACCATAACCAACCACTACCACTTCATCTAAGGTAGAAGAATCTTCTTGTAACGTAACGTTAAGGGTACTTTGATTAACGAAAACGATTTCTTTTGTTTTAAAGCCAATATAGGAATAAACAAGGGTATCATTTTTCTGAACGTTGTCAACGGTATAATTACCATCAAAATCTGTTACAGAACCTTTAGAAGACCCCTTTATTATTACGTTTACTCCAGGAATTGGCATTCCTGTCGATTCAGTTACTGTTCCGCTCACCGAATCCTGGGCAAATAAAGTTGCCGGAACGCCTAAGAGCAAAAACAATAAACCTTTGTAAAATGTTCTCATAGATTATAGAATAATAGTTTTAAATTTGTGTTTGTAACTTATATTTTCACTTTCCAATGTTAAAACTATGTAAATAAAATGGTAGAATAAGGTTACTGAAATCACGAAACCTTAACTCTAACGTTTTCGTGTTGAAAACTTCTTGAATTTTAACATATTAATATTTATTAAGGGTATATTTATAGAAATATCAATAAATATTAATTTTGTTATCGATATGATAAAAAAACTATGCCTAGAAAAATCACTTTAAAGCAAATTGCAAAAGAATTAGATGTCTCAGTATCAACTGTTTCTAAATCTTTAAAAGATAGTCCTGAAATAAGTTTAGATACCAAAGAAAAAGTTAAAGCTTTTGCTAAATTGTATAATTACAAACCCAACAATATTGCATTAAGTCTTAAAAACAGAAAAACTAAAACCATAGGGATTATTATTCCTGAAATAGTACATCATTTTTTTACGACTGTTATTCAAGGGATTGAGCACGTAGCAAATGAAAAAGGCTATAACGTAATTATTTGTTTGTCTAATAATTCTTTCGACAAGGAAGTATTGAACTTAGAGTTTTTGGCGAATGGTAGTACCGATGGTTTTATTATGTCCATTGCTAAAGAAACTCAACAAAAAGAAGATTATCACCATATTAAAGAAGTGATTAATCAAGGGATGCCGGTGGTAATGTTCGATCGTGTGATTGATGAAGTAATTTGTGACAAAGTAGTGATTAGTGATAAACACGGTGCTTTTGAAGCAGTTCAATACCTTATAGATCATCATTGTAAAAAAATAGCCATCATATCTACTGTAGATTATGTAAGTGTGGGGAAATTGAGAACAGAAGGTTATAAAGACGCTTTAATAACCAATGATATGGAAATTGATCAAGATTTAATATTGAAAATTGAAGATGTAGATCATTCTGAAGAAAAAATTGAAGAGTTTTTAAAAAATAAAAATGTAGATGGCATTTTTGCGGTAAATGAACAATTTGCAGTAAACGCTATTAAAGTTCTAAAAAAGCTTCATAAAAAAGTGCCGGAAGATGTTTCGGTAATTGGTTTTACTGATGGAGTAGTTTCCAAAAGCTTTATTCCCAGTCTCTCTACCGTCAATCAACACGGAGAGGAAATGGGGGCCAAAGCCGCAAATTTATTAATTGATCGTTTGGAAAATGAAGCCGAAGAACAAAGCTTTCAAACTACTGTTTTAGATACCAGTTTAATTATTAGGGATTCGGTGAAGAAGTAGGAGTATTCTTGAGTTGAAGAATTTCTGAATCGTTTGGTTTTAAAATAAAAATAGTATCTAAAATCCAATCGTTAACATCTAGTACCTATAATCAAATAAAAGATTTAACATTAAAATTTCAATATAATCTATATATTTGTAACTGAATTATCATTACTTATATTTTCACTTTCCACTTAAAGTAATGATAAGTCAAAGTGCTTATCGTGTTATTAATCAATTGATTACGATATGCAAAAGCGCAAGCTAAGTTTCTGGGAAATTTGGAACATGAGTTTCGGGTTCTTAGGAATACAATTTGGATTCGCACTTCAAAATGCCAATACCTCCAGAATTTTTGAAACCCTTGGAGCAAGTGTAGAAGATATTCCTATTTTATGGATTGCTGCGCCGGTTACCGGTCTAGTGGTACAACCTATTATTGGTTATTTTTCTGATAAAACTTGGACGAAGTTAGGAAGAAGAAAACCTTACTTTTTAATAGGTGCTATTCTTTCTTCAATTTGTCTGTTTTTAATGCCTAACTCTCCAACACTTTGGATTGCTGCGGGAACCTTATGGATTATGGATGCTTCCATTAATATTTCCATGGAACCTTTTCGGGCATTTGTAGGAGATAACTTAGATGAACATCAGCGAACACAAGGTTTTGCCATGCAAAGCTTTTTTATTGGATTAGGTGCTGTTTTGGGATCTTTACTTCCATATCTTTTTACCAATGTTTTCGGAATTTCAAATACGGCCCCAGAAGGTCTTATACCTGATTCGGTAAAATGGTCTTTCTATGTGGGTGGAATTGTATTTATTTCTGCCGTATTATGGACAGTTTTTCATTCAAAAGAATATTCTCCAGAAGAATTAGCTGCTATTGAAGCTAAAGACAAAGAGAAAGAACCAGCACGAGTAGAAGTAGTCGATAAATCTAAAAATATTGCTAAGCAAATTCGAGTTGGATTTTTTATGCTTTTGCTTGGGGCTATCGTTACCTACCTTGTTTTTATTAATGGCCTTACCAAAGAACTATATATTCTATTTGTAGGTTTAATTATCGCCGGTTTATTATTTATTTCAGTAGCCTTATTAAGGAAAAGAAATGTAAGAAACGGATATACTATTATTATAACCGATATGCTGAATATGCCCTTAGCGATGAAGCAATTGGCTTGGGTACAATTCTTTTCTTGGTTTGCGCTATTCAGTATGTGGATTTACACCACGCAAGCGGTTACCGGTCATGTATTTCATACCTTCGACCCTAAATCTAAAGCTTATAACGATGCGGCAGATTGGGTTCCGGTAATGTTTGCGGTCTATAATGGAGTTGCAGCAGCCGTATCTTTTTTACTTCCCGTTTTAGCCAAAAGAACAAGCAATAAAGTCACCCATATGTTGGCGCTGTTTTTTGGTGGTTTAGGCCTTATTTCGGTTTATTTCTTAAGTGATAAAACCGGATTGCTACTCGCTATGATTGGTGTTGGGATTGCTTGGGCAAGTATTTTATCTATTCCTTATGCAATGCTTTCTAACAGTTTGCCGGCTTCAAAAATGGGATATTATATGGGCGTCTTCAACTTTTTTGTCGTGCTTCCCCAGATTGTAGCTGCTACTATTTTAGGCTTTATCGTAAAAGAATTTTTTAATAATGAACCTGTTTATGCATTAATCATTGGCGGTTTTGCCATGATTTTATCGGGTTTACTCACGTTAAGAGTAAAAACAAAACACAAAATTGTTATTGATGAAAACCAAAACTAAAGCATTTATTTTCGATTTAGATGGCGTGATTGTAGACACAGCTAAATTTCATTTTCAAGCGTGGAAACGATTAGCTAATGGTCTTGGCATCGATTTCGATCACGAACAAAATGAGCAATTAAAAGGCGTGAGCCGAGTAAACTCACTTAAAAAAATATTGGACTGGGGCAATACTTCCGTTTCAGAAGAAGAATTTATTCAGTTAATGGATAAAAAAAATGAAGATTACCTAACGTATGTCGACGCGATGGATGAATCTGAAATCCTTCCGCAGGTAAAAGAAAAATTACAATTATTAAAAGATAATAACATTCCTATCGCCTTGGGTTCTGCCAGTAAAAACGCACGTAGGATTTTAGATAAAATAAATTTAACTCCGTTTTTCGATGAGATTGTAGATGGTACCAACGTGACCAAAGCAAAACCAGACCCTGAAGTATTCTTGGTCGGTGCCGAAAAATTAGGAGCTCAACCAGAGTATTGTGTAGTGTTTGAAGATTCTATAGCAGGAATTCAAGCAGCTAATAATGCACAAATGACGAGTATTGGTATTGGTCAAAAAAATGTGTTGAATCAAGCAGACCATACCTTTCAGGATTTCACAGAAATAAGTGACGAATTTTTAATCAAGTTAGCAAGAATTTAAAAAAATGAATCAAGATTATATACAAGCTGCAGATTGGTCGATTATTGAAAAAGGTTTCGATCCCGACCGTGTAAAATCTTCAGAAAGTCTTTTTAGCTTAGGTAACGGTGCCATGGGGCAACGCAATAATTTTGAAGAGTATTATTCAGGTCCAACCTTTCAAGGAAGTTATATTGGTGGCGTTTATTACCCAGATAAAACCCGCGTAGGCTGGTGGAAAAACGGTTATCCCGAATATTTTGCCAAAGTGCTCAACTCACCGAGTTGGATTGGGATTAACGTAAAAGTTAATGGTGAGCAACTCGATCTTTTTACATGTAAAAAAGTAGAAAACTTTCAGCGAGAATTGAATATGAAAGAAGGTTGGTACCAGCGTTCTTTTGTGGCAACGATGCCTAACGGTATTGAAGTGGAAGTAAAAGCAACGCGTTTTCTTAGTTTGGTTAAAGATGAATTGGGGGTAATTAATTACGAAATAATACCTTTAAATGCCAATGTTGAAGTTGAATTTTCTCCGTACTTAGATAGCGGGATCACCAATGAAGATACCAACTGGGAAGATCAGTTTTGGGAAACTTTGGAGGTACACGAAGAAAAGAATCGTGGTTTTATCATTTCAAAAACATTAAAAACAGAATTTGATGTATGTACGTTTATGCATACAGAATTACTGTTGAATAACGAAAAGCAAAACGTCGATTTTTCTACGGAAAAAGAAGCGCAGAAAGTAACTTTCAACTATAAATTTTCTGTAAATAAAGGAGAAAAGCTTACACTAAAAAAATTAGGAGGTTACGTAAAAGGGATGAATCATCCCGATGAAAACCTAATTGAAGCCACTCAAAACCTTTTAAATGAAGTAGAAGTGTTTTCTGTAGAAGAATTACTTCAACAACAAGCCAATGCTTGGGCAGATGTATGGAAAATGTCTGATATTACCATTAATGGTGATGTAAAAGCACAGCAAGGAATCCGTTTTAATATTTTTCAGCTCAATCAAACCTATTCGGGGAAAGACGCTCGTTTAAATATTGGTCCAAAAGGATTTACCGGAGAAAAATATGGCGGAAGCACGTATTGGGATACCGAAGCCTATTGTCTTCCCTTTTATATGGCGACCAAAGATCAAGAAATTGCTAAAAATTTACTAGCTTATCGCTATGATCAATTAGATAAAGCCATTGAAAATGCTGAAAAATTAGGTTTCACTAATGGCGCGGCGCTTTATCCCATGGTAACGATGAATGGGGAAGAAAGCCACAACGAGTGGGAAATTACCTTTGAAGAAATTCATCGTAATGGAGCTATTGCTTATGCTATTTATAATTATCATCGTTTCACAGGAGATTATTCATACATTCCAGAGAAAGGTTTAGAAGTTTTAGTTGCTATTGCCCGTTTTTGGCAACAAAGAGCAACATTTTCCACTCAAAAAAATAAGTATGTAATTCTAGGTGTTACGGGACCAAATGAATACGAAAATAATGTGAATAATAACTGGTATACCAATTACATCGCAAAATGGTGTATCGATTATGCCTTAGAAAATATTGAAAAAGTAAAAGCTGAATTTTCTTCTGACTACGAACGTATTTCAGCTAAAACCAATATCACTTCAGAAGAATTAGAAAAGTGGCAAGCCGTTGCAGATCAAATGTATTTTCCTTATTCTGAAGAACATGGGGTATTTCTTCAACAAGATGGCTTTTTAGATAAAGAACAAACCACAGTGGCAGATTTACCTAAAGAATTGCGTCCCATCAATCAGCATTGGAGTTGGGACCGTATTTTACGTTCGCCATTCATCAAACAAGCCGATACCTTACAAGGGTTTTATTTCTTCGAAGAGCATTTTAGTAAAGAAGAATTAGAAAAACATTTCGATTTTTATGAACCTTTTACCGTTCACGAATCTTCGCTTTCCCCTTGTGTTCATAGTATTCAAGCTGCTGTTTTAGGCAGAATGGAACAAGCTTATGAATTCTACCTAAGAACTTCTCGATTAGACCTGGATGATTACAATAAAGAAGTAGAAGAAGGTTGTCACATTACCAGTATGGCCGGAACGTGGATGAGTATTGTAGAAGGTTTTGCGGGAATGCGTGTTCGTGATGGAAAACTTTCATTCTCTCCACAATTGCCAAAAGAATGGAAAGGTTATTCCTTTAAAATTAATTTTAGAAATAAAATTCTAAAAGTAGATGTCAGTGAAGAAGCAACTAATTTTAGTTTAGATGGAGAGGGGGCGATGACCGTTCTTTTAAATAATAAAGAAGTTGAAGTAAATATGCCTGCAGTAAGACAGGTTCAGCAATAAAAATTTAAAAATATCATGTGTGATTTGTCCGTGTGAGTAAATTCAACAAAGGACAAAAAGCGATCCTACAAGGTCAAAAAAGACCTTGTAGGTATTGTAAAGAATAAGATTTGAAATTAAAACTTGGTCCTCAATACGATTTTGTTTCGTTTCACGGTGCAAAACCACTTGAACAGGTTCATCTTTAAATTCTTAAAACACTAGCGTAAGTAATAATTAGAAAAATTAAACCTTAAACAATAAACCATGAAATATACAATCGCTTTAATTGGTATTTGGTTCTTATCATTATCAGGTTGGGCCCAAGAATTGAGTTCACCTGATGGTTATTTTGAAATGAAATTTCAATTATTACCCGATGGGACACCAAGCTATCAATTAGATTACAAAGGTCAAACCATAATTAAAACCAGTAAGTTGGGACTGGAGTTAAAAGAAGAAAAAAAATCATTACTCGATAATTTTAAAATTCTGGATACCGAAACTTCTACTTACAACGAAACTTGGAAACCGGTTTGGGGAGAAGAAGCAGAAATCACCAATCATTATAATGAATTATTGGTGAAGCTTCAGCAAGAAGAAACAGAAAGTCTATTAAATATTCGTTTTCGATTATTTGATGATGGTCTTGGTTTTCGTTATGAATTTCCACAGCAAAAAAACCTAACCTATTTCGTTATCAAAGAAGAACGTACAGAGTTTGCTATGAATGGTGATCATACCGCTTTTTGGATTCCCGGAGATTACGATACCCAAGAATACGATTATATGGAAACCAAATTATCTGAAATCCGTTCTCATATGAAAGAGGCAATTACTCCTAACGCTTCCCAGCAAACATTTTCAGATACCGGAGTGCAAACATCGCTTATGATGAAAACTGATGATGGAATTTACATTAATTTACATGAAGCGGCCTTAGTAGATTATTCTACGATGCACTTGAACCTGGATGATGATACAATGACTTTTCAATCGTGGTTAACACCCGATGCCAATGGAGATAAAGGCTATATTCAAGCTCCGGCACATTCTCCTTGGAGAACCATTATTGTGAGTGATGATGCCCGTGATATCCTCAATTCTAAACTGACATTGAATTTAAATGAACCCAGTAAAATAGAAGATACTTCTTGGATTAAGCCAATGAAGTATGTAGGTGTTTGGTGGGAAATGATTACCGGAAAAAGTACGTGGAATTATACCGACGAATTTCCATCTGTAAAATTAGGAGAAACCGATTTTGAAAATGCAAAGCCTAATGGAAAACATGCAGCAAACACAGCACACGTAAAAGAGTATATTGATTTTGCCGCAGAAAATGGTTTTGATGGTGTGTTGGTAGAAGGCTGGAATGTAGGCTGGGAAGATTGGTTTGGGAAATCAAAAGATGATGTATTCGATTTTGTTACCCCTTATCCTGATTTTGACGTAGAAGAAATTGAGAACTATGCGAACTCTAAAGGTGTACAAATGATTATGCACCACGAAACCTCAAGTTCGGTAAGAAATTACGAGCGACATATGGATACCGCTTATCAATTTATGAATAAATATAATTATCCTGCCGTAAAAAGCGGTTATGTGGGTGATATTTTACCAAGAGGGGAGTATCATTACGGTCAGTGGTTGGTTAATCACTATTTGTATGCGCTAAAAAAAGCAGCTGATTATCACATTATGGTAAATGCTCACGAAGCAGTTAGACCTACCGGTCTTAGTAGAACTTGGCCTAATTTAATCGGTAACGAGTCGGCTAGAGGAACAGAGTACCAAGCTTTTGGAGGTTCTAAACCCAATCACGTTACGGTTTTACCATTTACCCGTTTAATTGGTGGCCCGATGGATTATACGCCGGGAATTTTCGAAATGGATATTAGTAAACTAAACCCTGATAATAAATCACACCTTAATGCGACTATTGCCAATCAATTAGCTTTGTATGTGACCATGTACAGTCCATTACAAATGGCAGCCGATTTACCGGAAAATTATAGACGCTTTCCCGATGCATTTCAGTTTATCAAAGATGTAGCCGTAGATTGGGATAAAACTGAATATTTAGAAGCAGAACCAGGTGATTATATTACTGTAGCCCGTCAAGCTAAAGGAACTAATAATTGGTTTGTAGGGAATGTAAATGGAGTAACGCCTAGAACCACAAACATCAAATTAGATTTCTTAGAAAAAGGTAAAAAATATATAGCTACCATTTATGCCGATGCAAAAGACGCGCATTATAAAACAAATCCGCAAGCTTATAAAATTACCACTAAGACAGTCACTAGCAAGAGCAACTTAAAATTATATTCAGCTCCCGGGGGTGGATTTGCGATAAGTATTATAGAGAAGAAATAAATAGTTTAACAGCGAGAGCTCACAGTATTTAAACCTGTGAGCTCTATATACAAGAAGTAGAATAGAACTTTCCTATGAGATTTTCAAAGCTTTGTAGCTATGATCACTAAAAATTTATTCTTTCTAGAAATAAAATGGTCTAATTTAATATAATGTCACCTCGAGCGGAGTCAAGAGGCTTTTAAACCACTAAAACTAATTCATGAAAACTAATTCATTTTTTCAAAAAGCTTTTGTAGTTTTCAGTTTACTGTTATTGCTGAATGCTTTTCTTTCGGAAGTCAATGCGCAGGTAGAACGTGTTGAACCGCCATTTTGGTGGTCAGGAATGAAAAATTCTGAAATAGAAATTCTTTTCTATGGAAAGGATATTGCTGACTATAAGGTTTCAACAGAAGAAGATGTGGTGATCACCAGAGTCGTGAAAACCGAAAACCCTAATTATATTTTTGTAAGCATTGAAACGAAGAATCTTCAACCGCAAACGCTCCATTTCAATTTCTCAAAAAAGAATCGTGTAAAATTTACGCAAGCTTATGAGCTAAAAAAGCGTAAAGAGAATTCAGCCGCAAGAGAAGGGTTTACAAGTGCCGATGTGATGTATTTATTAATGCCCGATCGTTTTGCTAACGGAAATCCGGATAATGATTCGGTAGAAGGTTTAGTCGATAAATTAAATAGAGAAGCAGAAGGAGGAAGACACGGTGGCGATATTCAGGGAATCATAGATCATTTAGATTATATTAAAGATTTAGGAGCAACGGCAATTTGGAGCACACCTTTGTTAGAAGATAACGACAAAGCCTATTCTTATCATACCTATGCGCAAAGTGATGTTTATCAAATAGATCCACGGTATGGAAGCAATGATGATTATAAGCGTTTAGCAGAAGAAATGCACGAGCGTAATCTTAAATTAATTATGGATTATGTAACTAATCATTGGGGAGCAGAACACTGGATGATCAAAGATTTACCTACCTACGATTGGATTCATCAGTTTCCCGGCTATGCCAATTCTAATTATAGAATGGAAACCCAATACGATCCGCACGCTTCAGCCATTGACAAGAAATATTGTGAGGAAGGCTGGTTTGTAAAAACGATGCCAGATTTAAACCAGAGTAATCCTTTGGTTTTAAATTATTTAATTCAGAATGCCATTTGGTGGATCGAGTTTGCCGATTTAGACGGTTTTCGGGTAGATACTTATAGTTATAACGATAAAGAGGGAATTTCAAAATGGACCAAAGCCATTATGGATGAATATCCTAATTTCAATATCGTGGGAGAAGTTTGGTTGCACAATCAAGCGCAAATTTCGTACTGGCAAAAAGATAGTAAGATTGGTGCGTTACAAGATTTTAATTCCTATTGTCCTTCGGTGATGGATTTTACGTTACACGATGCCATTGGCAATATGTTTAAAGAAAAAGCAGGCTGGGGTAGCGGTATGCAGAAAGCTTATGGCAATTTTGTAAACGATTTTCTTTACCCAAATACCAATAACCTATTAGTATTTTTAGAAAATCACGATACCGGTAGGTTCAACGAGATTTACAAACAAGACCTCCAAGCTTATCAATTAGGCTTGACCTTAATTGCGACCACACGCGGAATTCCGCAATTGTATTATGGCTCAGAAATAGGGATGCGTGGCGATAAAGGCAAAGGTGATGGCGATATTCGTCGAGATTTTCCTGGCGGTTGGGAAAGTGACGAGCAAAATGCTTTTCAGGCTTCAGAACGAACCGAATTGCAAGAAAACTTCCATAGCTTTACGAAGAAACTGCTGAATTTTAGAAAAAATTCTAAAGCGATTCATCAAGGTAATTTAACGCATTACTTGCCGGAAAATAACGTGTATGTCTATTTTCGTGAATTTGAAGGTGAGAAAGTAATGGTGGTTCTTAATAATAATGAAGAAAAACAAACATTGAAGTTAGCCCGTTTTCAAGAAAATTTAAATGGTACGACTACCGGAAAAGAAATTTTAAGCGGAAAACAACTTCCACTTAATGACGAATTAACAATCAACGGAAAAACTCCGATGGTTATTCAATTGTAAGAAACGTCATGCTGAATTTAATTCAGCATCTCATCAACCTAATGAATTGTTGAGATTGAAGGTGACATAATTTCCTGCAAGCTTTCAAAAACCTTGTAGGTCTTAAAAACATATAAGTAAAATGAAAAACTATTTTATTCTAGCGAGTGCGTTGGCTTTATTCATAAGCTGTAAAGACAACAAGCAAGAAACTTCAATTAAAGAAACTTCAGCAACCATAGAAAAAGTTGAAGATAGCATTGCACCATTTCAAGATGAAATGATGGATAACGCGGTGATTTACGAAGCAAATATTCGTCAATATTCACCCGAAGGGAGTTTTAAAGCGTTTACCAAAGATATTCCGAAGCTGAAGGAAATGGGCGTTAAAATTCTTTGGGTGATGCCCATTTATCCTATTTCTCAAGTAAAGAAGAAATCGGCAGATGGCAAGTTTGCTGAAGATATTGAAGACCCTAAAAAGCGTGAGAAAATCTTAGGAAGTTACTACGCTATTTCAGATTATACAGAAGTAAATCCGGAATTTGGTACCAAAGAAGATTTTCGTGAATTGGTAAAAACCGCACACGAAAATGATATTTACGTAATTTTAGATTGGGTACCTAATCATACCGGTTGGGATCACGTTTGGATAAAAGAACACCCCGATTATTATACGCAAAATGAAAAAGGAGAAATTATAGATCCGATTAATCCTGAAACCGGTGAAGCTTGGGGTTGGGATGATGTAGCCGACTTAAATTATGACAATCAAGAAATGCGTAAAGAAATGATCGCCGATATGCTGTATTGGGTCAAAGATGAAAATATCGATGGTTTCCGTTGTGATGTAGCCAGTAACGTTCCTACCGATTTTTGGGAACAAGCGATTCCGCAATTGCGCGCACAGAAAAACCTATTTATGTTAGCAGAAGCTTGGCAACCGGAGTTGATGGATAATAATTTATTCGATATGGTTTATGGGTGGGATTTTCATCACGAGATGAACAAAATCGCTCAGGGAGAATTAACTGCTGAAGCGTGGGAAGAGAAAGTGAAAGAAATCCAAGATAAATATAAAGAGGAGCATATCTTAATGAATTTTACTTCCAATCACGATGAAAATTCTTGGAACGGAACTGTAAAAGAACGTTTGAAGGGTGGGGTAGAAACTTTTGCCGCTTTAGCTTTTACCGCTCCGGGAATGCCGTTAATTTATTCCGGGCAAGAATATGATTTAAACAAACGACTTCGTTTCTTTGAGAAAGACACGATTTCTAAAGAATCCCGGCACATGTTTTCAGTCTATAAAAAACTGGGAAAACTTAAAAACGAAGATGTAGCGTTAAGTGGAGGTGAAAATCCGGCAAGTTATGAGCCATTACAAACTTCTTCACCTAAACAAGTAATCGCTTTTAAACGAAAAAAAGGAGAGGAGTCCATTATTTATATAGCCAATGTTACGGATAAAGAGGTAGAGGTAAGCTTAAATTTGGATGGTGATTTTCAAGATTATATGAATAAAAACCAAACTTTTACAATTAAGAAAAATCAAAAAATCAAGATGTTGCCATGGGAATATCATATTTTGAAATAACCGAAATCTTGATTTCATAAAAAAAAGCCCCATTTATTGGGGCTTTTTTAATGGAGTTATTAACAGAAAACGTTTTAGGGGCTTAACTTATTAGGTTTTATGATAAAATTCAAATATTTTTGAATCATATGGAACAGAAAATTAAGAATATAGGTGTTCTTACTTCAGGAGGAGATGCTCCCGGAATGAATGCCGGAATACGTGCGGTAGTTCGTGCTTGTGCTTACCATAAAATAAAATGTACCGGAATATACAGAGGCTATCAAGGTTTGATTGAAAATGACTTTGAAGAATTAAACGCCAGATCGGTTAGAAATATCATTAATCGTGGGGGGACATTTCTAAAATCTGCTAGGTCAAGAAGATTTATGACCGTAGATGGTAGAGCTTCTGCTTACGAAAATTTACGTTCAGAAAAAATAGATGCACTTGTGGTTATAGGAGGAGACGGAACCTTTACTGGAGCTTCTATTTTTAATAAAGAACATAATTTTCCGGTGATTGGAATCCCGGGAACTATCGATAACGATATCCGAGGAACAGATTATACCATAGGTTACGATACTGCTTTAAACACCGTAGTAGAAGCGATAGATAAAATTCGCGATACGGCCAATTCTCATAACCGATTATTCTTAGTTGAAGTAATGGGTAGGGATGCCGGAGATATTGCTTTAAACGCAGGTATTGGTGCCGGAGCTGAAGAAATTTTAATTCCGGAAGAAAACTTAGGTACCGATAGACTTTTAGAATCTTTGAAAAGAAGTAAAAAGTCAGGAAAAACCTCCAGTATTATCGTGGTGGCCGAAGGAGATCAGATTGGTAAAAATATCTTTGAATTAGCAGAGTTTATCGAAACCAATTTGGAAGATTACGAAGTACGGGTAACTGTATTAGGCCATATTCAACGTGGCGGTTCACCAAGTTGCTACGATAGGGTTTTGGCCAGTAGATTAGGTATTGGTGCCGTAGATGCCCTCTTAGAAGGTAAACGCGATATGATGGTAGGAATAAAAGACAGAAAATTAACATATGTGCCTTTCGATTTGGCAATTTCAGGAGAAAATGAAATTGATATAGATTTAAGAAGGGTTGCAGATATAACTTCAATTTAAAAACTAGAATTTATGAGTCAAGTAAATGTAGCTATAAACGGTTTTGGCCGTATTGGGCGAATCGCTTTTAGAATAGCAAGTGAAAATTCAAATATCAATATTGTAGGGATCAATGATTTATTGGAAGTAGATCATTTAGCTTATATGCTAAAATACGATTCTACACACGGAAAATTTGATGGAGAAGTAGAAGTAAAGGGAAATAACCTTGTCGTAAATGGAAAAGAAATCCGTGTTTCTGCTGAAAAAAATCCTGCAGACCTTAAATGGGATGCGTTAAATGTAGATGTAGTATTAGAATGTACAGGTATTTTTAAAACACAAGATACTGCAAAAGGACATTTAGATGCCGGTGCTAAGAAAGTAGTAATTTCTGCTCCAACCAAAGAAGATGTACCTATGTTCGTTATGGGGGTAAACCATACCAAAGCAACTGCAGACGATAAAATCGTATCTAACGCATCTTGTACCACTAACTGTTTGGCTCCTTTAGCTAAAGTAATCGATGACGAATTTGGTATCGTAGAAGGTTTAATGACTACTGTTCACGCAAGTACTTCTACACAATTTACCGTAGATTCTCCATCTAAGAAAAACTTTAGATTAGGACGTAGTGCTATTTCTAACATTATCCCAACTTCTACCGGAGCAGCAAAAGCAGTAGGAGTGGTAATTCCAGAATTAGACGGTAAGCTTACAGGAATGGCATTTAGAGTTCCAACTCCAGATGTATCGGTAGTAGATTTAACCGTGAGAACTGAAAAAGGAGCTTCTATGGAAGACATTAAAAAAGCATTAAAAGCAGCTTCTGAAGGAGATTTAAAAGGAATTTTAGGATATACCGAAGAAGAAGTTGTTTCTCAGGACTTCGTAGGAGAAGGTCAAACCAGCGTATTTGATGCAGGTTCAAGTATCGCACTTAACGATAACTTTTTTAAACTTGTATCTTGGTACGATAACGAATATGGTTATTCAACTAAATTAGTTGACTTAGCATTGCACGTAAATTCACTTAAATAATCGCCTATGTTATTAATAGCAGATGGTGGTTCAACCAAGTGTGATTGGATACTTTTAGACCAAAAAGGAGAAAAAGTATTTAAAACACGTACACAAGGTTTAAATCCCGCGGTTTTCAAGACACCAGTTCTTGAAAGCCGTTTACGGGATAATGAAGACCTTGCCAGGGTAAAAGATCAAATTACCCAAGTAGGTTTTTTTGGTGCCGGTTGTGGTACTAAACGTCCCACCGAAAACTTAAAAAGAATTATTAGCGAATATTTTACCAATGCAGAAGTAGATGTTCGTGAAGATATGGTAGCTGCCTCTTATGCAGTTACTACAGAACCAGGTATTGTTTGTATTTTAGGTACAGGTTCTAACAGTTGTTTCTTCGATGGTAAAGATGTAAGAATGGCCGTAGATTCATTAGGATACGTCTTGATGGATGAAGCCAGTGGTAATTACTTCGGAAAACGTTTGATTAGGGATTACTATTATAAAAGAATGCCTATCGTACTGGCTAAAGAATTTGAAGAGCGTTTCAACTTAGATGCAGACGAGATTAAACGTAATTTATACCAAGAAGACAATCCTAATACTTATCTTGCCCATTTTGCAGAATTTATTTTTACAAGTGAAGAAGTAAACGGCTATTTTTATAAACTCATTTCTGAAGGAATGAAAAAGTTTATTGAAAATCGCGTACTTTGCTTTAAAGAATCGCAGAATGTACCGGTTCACTTTGTAGGTTCTATTGCACATTTCTCTAGAGAAATTATAGAAGATGCCATGAAACCTTACAGTTTAGAATTAGGAAATATCATAAGAAGACCAATTGATGGTTTAATTGAATATTATAGAAAAAACGTGATCAATGCCTCTTAAAACAATAAATCCAACAGCTACTAAAGCCTGGGAAAAGTTAGAAAAACATTATCAAGAAATAAAAGACCAGAAAATGGTTGATTTTTTTGCTGAAGATACTTCAAGAGCAGAAAAGTTTCAATTGAGGTGGAATAACTTTTTCGTAGATTATTCAAAAAACAGAATAAACAGTACTACCAAAGATTTATTGTTAGCATTAGCTAACGAAGTTGAATTGAAAGACGCTATCGAAAAACAATTCAACGGCGATAAAATTAATCAAACTGAAGGGAGAGCTGTTCTTCACACAGCACTTCGAGGGAAAGACAAACCTCAAGAAGTAAAAGAAACCCTTCAAAAAATGAAAGACTTCTCACAAGAAGTTATTTCAGGAGCATGGAAAGGTTCTACCGGTAAAGCCATTACAGATGTAGTAAACATTGGTATTGGTGGGAGTGATCTTGGTCCACAAATGATTGTAGATGCCTTACAGTATTACAGAAATCATTTAGGCGTACATTTCATCTCCAATGTAGATGGTGATCACGTAATGGAAACCATTCAAGATTTAGATCCGGAAACCACACTTTTTATTATTGTTTCTAAGAGTTTTACCACTCAAGAAACCATTACAAATGCAAACACAGTAAGAAATTGGTTTTTGAAATCTGCTTCAAAAGAAGATGTTGCGAAACATTTTGTAGCCGTTTCCACCAATTTAGAAAGTGTAAAAGAATTTGGAATCGCAGATCAAAACATTTTCCCGATGTGGAATTGGGTTGGTGGTCGTTTTTCACTCTGGAGCGCAGTAGGTTTATCTATTGCTTGCGCAGTAGGTTTTGATAATTACCAAAGCTTATTAGATGGAGCCGGAAAAATGGACGAGCATTTCCGAACAACCGATTTTAAGGATAATATTCCCGTAACGCTAGCGCTTTTAAGTATTTGGTACAATAACTTTTTTGATGCCGAAACAGAAGCTATTATTCCTTACTCACAATATTTACAAAAACTGGTACCTTACTTACAGCAAGGTATTATGGAAAGCAACGGAAAAAGCGTAGCTCGTGACGGTAATAAAATACCTTATCAAACCGGAACCATTGTTTGGGGAGAACCGGGAACCAATTCTCAACACGCATTTTTTCAATTAATACATCAAGGTACTAAATTGATTCCGTGTGATTTTATCGGCTTTAAAAAGTCCTTGCACGGTAACCAAGAGCACCAAGATAAGTTAATGGCTAACTTTTTTGCTCAAACGGAAGCTTTGCTGAAAGGAAAAACTCTTTCACAAGTAGAAGAAGAGCTGAAAGGAATGGATGCTGAAAAAGCTTCTACCTTAAAGCCTTTTAAAGTTTTTGAAGGAAATAAGCCTACCAACACTTTATTGATCGATCAGCTAACTCCGGAAACACTAGGTAGTTTAGTAGCTTTATATGAGCACAAACTATTTGTACAAGGTGTGATCTGGAATATTTTTAGCTACGACCAATGGGGAGTTGAATTAGGTAAACAATTAGCCAACGGAATTCTAAAACAGATGGAAACGAAAGATTTCTCGAAACCTCAAGATGCTTCTACGCAAAGTTTGGTGAAAGAATACCTTTCGTAATCAAATAAATTTATCCAATAAAAAAAACCGAGTTTTATACTCGGTTTTTTTTATGAATTAAAATTTAATTATTCATAATTTGTAATAATGGATGTTTTCGTCATTCCGGACTTGATCCGGAATCTCATACTGCTTTGAAAACAATTTAATAACAAGGGTTAAAATCAACACTTCGACTCCGCTCAGTGTGACAAAAGCAAAACAATTTTATATTTTCAATAGATATTCAAAAATTAAAATTTCTATCAATATCTAAAAAAATTATTTCTGCTTCATTTTGGTAATTCGTTCAATTTCATTGAGCAATAACGGGAAAGCAGGATGAGTCATCATATGGCCATAGCCATCCATTTCGTATAAAGTAGTTTCCGGATGCCCAACTACTTTCATCATTCGCATTAAATAAGCGTTTTCTTCGTAACGTCCCAACATTTCTTTTTCACGATCACCGGTAATTAAAAGTAGGGGTGGAGCGTCTTTTCTCACGTGGTAAAGCGGAGCAAGACTATCAATCACTGGTGTAGTACCATCAATTCCGCGTTCTTTTCTTACCGTAAAATGGGTGATGGCATGACCACTAAAGGGTATTAATCCGGCAATATCATTGGCATCAACCCCAAACTCCTTTAAGTATTGCTTATCAAGTCCAATCATACTTGCTAGATAACCACCGGCAGAATGTCCTGAAACAAAAATTAGAGATGGATCACCTCCATAATTTTCAATATTTTTAAATGCCCAAGCTACAGCAGCGGCTGCATCTTCAATATAAGTAGGCGCAGAAACCTTGGGATGCAATCGATAATTAACACCAATTACGGCAATGCCTTTTTCCCTTAATAATGATGGGATCTCTTTTTCGCCACCAC